>Ga0208134_1000149_pt1 | contig 42436 bp, 24 predicted proteins | sample VirMetDEL_Mar_31_FD_184515 | JGI IMG/M metagenome (GOLD analysis project Ga0208134, IMG submission 184515) | Aqueous microbial communities from the Delaware River and Bay under freshwater to marine salinity gradient to study organic matter... | ecosystem: Environmental > Aquatic > Marine >...
AGGTTTGTACGAGACTATCCGTGATGGTCTTAAGCAGCCTACGTATACTAAGCGTATTGGGGATGAGATGAAGCTTGAGGAGACTGAGTTCGAGGGGAACAAGAAGATTTATATCATCACCAAGATCACTACGATTGATTACACTAAGTTTCAGCTCGAGACAAGGCTGAAGCCTAAGAAGTAATCAGGTAGCTCCCGTAGCACAACCGGATAGTGCAACAGCCTTCTAAGCTGTAGGTTGTGGGTTCGAGTCCCGCCGGGAGTACAAAAATGTTTGTATATATTTGTACTTAAACAAATTTGTTATGGACATTTCAGCATTTATCATGAATAACATTGCCGAGTTGATCGTCGGAGTAATGGCATTCGCAAAATTGATTGTTAACCTCACTCCTACGGAGAAGGATAACCAAGTATTTGGGTACATCGATTCACTTCTTAATATGATTATCAAAGATCGTATTAAGACTCCCAAAGAATAAAGGGTGGCGACCTACGCCAATTAGTTTTTTCATAACCCGATTAGAAGGCCGCTCAAAACGTTGAGTGGCCTTTTCTATGCGCTTGTAGCTCAGTGGTTAGAGCATCCGACTCATAATCGGCAGGTCGTAGGTTCAAGTCCTACCAGGCGCACACATCCCTAAAATTTATGAAGCATGTAGTACACCCTCAAACATTTGCTGGTCTCGGTTACGAGCAGCGGCAAGAAATCGTCATGGTTAATACTTACGAGAAAGGTGAGCTCAGTTGTGTACTAGGTGTAGTACTTCACTACACTCAAGTTACTGAGCAAGAGTTCTCCTCTAAGCATAAATCAAATGACATAGTAACAGCTAGAATGATATTCTCCTCTATATCTAGAGAGCTCTTATGGCACAGGCTCAAGATTATAGGTAAGGTCATGAATAGGCATCATTCTACTGTAATACATCACGTTAAAACCACCCAAGACCTGCTCAAAGTGGACAGGTCTTTTTACCAGATTTATCACAAATGCTTAGAAGAAGCAGAATCTAAACTAACTAAACATGGATTCGAACACAAAGGACTCCCTCCGAGTCTTAGAAGCCAAGTCAGAACTGTTAGAGGCTCAGATAGCAGTCCAACGCAAAGACTTGTCTTCACTCAAGCGACAAGTCGTTAGACTAATAGTAATTCAAAATGAAATGAGATATGACAAAAAGATGGGAAGATCAGTTGGACACGGAACTGGGGACGGGAACATTGAAGATTGAATATGAATTTGATCCCGGAGAGGCAAGAGTAAACCATTACCCTGATGGTAGTGGTAACCCAGGTACACCTCCTAGTGTGACCATCATCAAGATGGAGTACGATTTAGAGAAGCCTGACATAGATTTCGTTAGAAATCTGCAACAAGAAATATTAGATGGAGAACTTACAGATGAAAACCCAAACGATTAAAACAAAAGATGAACAGCAACGAAAGGCACTCAATGCATGGTTTCACAAAGGTTGTACTGGCTCTATTATTGCCGGTACTGGCTTTGGTAAATCTCGCTGTGGGGTACTAGCAGTAAACTTTGCAGTAAAAGATGGGGGTAAAGCACTTGTGCTTGTCCCTACTGTACAGCTGCAAGATCAGTTTAGGCTAGAGTTTATCAAGTGGGGATATGATGACATACTCCCACGTGTAGAGATACTGTGCTATCAATCAGCTCACAAGCTTGAGAATCAACACTATGACATCGTTGTATGTGACGAGGTTCATTTAGGATTGAGCCCAGTATATCGTGAGTTCTTCACCAAGAACAAATACGATAAGCTTTTATGTATGACTGCTACTTTACCTGAAGAGGAAGAGTACAAAGTATTGCTAAGGGTACTAGCACCTACTGCATACACTATCACCCTTGATAGATGTGTGGAACTAGGTCTTGTGGCTCCTTACGATATCATATGTATACCTGTGGAGATGACAGAGGAAGAGAAAGCAGAATACAAGAAAGCCAACAACTTGTTTGTGCAGATGAAGTACAAGCTTGGTGGGTATGATGCATTCAAACAGGCTCAAGCTATACTCAACGGTGCGCCTGGTGACAAAGGTGCAGCAGCTCAGTTCTTTAGAGCTATTAGAGAGCGCAAGCAAGTCGTTCAGCATGCAGAGAATAAACTTGATGCAGCAAAGCAAATTGCTGACTATCACACCAAAGAGAAGATATTGACCTTCGGTGGTACTAACGAGTTTACTAATCTGATGGCTGACAAGCTTGGAGGCGCGGCGTATCACTCTAAGAAGACTATTTCAGAACGAAAGAAGATTCTTAAAACGTTCAATGAGTCTACTACAAGTGTACTGTGCTCTACTAAAGCTTTGAATCAAGGCTTTGATGTACCTGACGTAGGAGTCGGTATCATCGCAGGTCTAGAGTCTAAGACGTTGTCTATGATACAGCGTGTGGGTCGACTTATCAGGTTCAAAGAAGGGAAGCGGGGTAGAATCTATATCCTGTATGTCCCAAACTCACAAGAAGAAAAGTGGTTAGAGAGTGCCACGAAAACTCTCAGTAATGTCAAACGTGAAGACCTCACATCAATTTTAAACAATGCCTAATTACAATTCATGGACACAAGAAGAGAAGGAAGAAGTATTCAAGTCAATAAAGTCTTCTCTTTCTAAAGGTAGAAGTGTGCACCAAGCATGCTCTTTGGCTACAAGACTTCCTATAGTTAAGAAGAACAAGAGAACACTCAGCTCTGTCAAGAACAAGTGGTCACTTCTTAAGAAGGAAATGCATAAAGAGGTATGCTCTCTGTCACTTGTAGACGTAGAGTACGAAGTACCTGTGCAAACCTCAACATCTTTGGAACAGATGTGTGTCAACCTTAGAGAGAAAGGTGCTAAGAAAGCTACCTTCAATCTCATGGGTAAGACTATAACTGTAATCTTCAAGGACTGATGGCTGTCGTAATGAAGACTGGCCCTTGGACTGCTGAAGAGGAAGAGCAGTGTCTGAAGATATATCACAAGTATACTACAGGTGAGAATAAGATGGATATATCAAACGTCAAGAAAGCTGAGCTTCCTCCCGGTAGAACAGTGTGGGCTGTAAAAGGTAGACTGTACAAAGAGTACGAGATAAGGTGCAAAGGTGCAGGGATAGCCACAAGGAGACTAGAGAGAGAGGGTTATATAGTGAAGACTAGTAGTGTCCCGAAGCCCAAAGCCTCTAAGACAGAAGTAACCAAGGTTATAGATGTTCCTAAGGCTAATTCTCCTAGACAGATGTCGTTCAAGATGCCCAACGTGGGTATTGAGATTACAATTATGTTTACAGACAAGTAATGCATATAGAAATTGATACAGATATTCTTAACGATCTTGGAATAAGTGCTGATGACTTTGTATATTTGTATCTCTTGCATGCCAAAGCTTATGATGTAATTAAGATTATATCTATCAAGCCAAACACCGAGGACCTTCAATCGAAGGGACTGATTAAGTTGGGAGAGAGGCCAGAAGACGACATTGTACGTCAGAAGTTCATCGAGACAATCGAGGATTCTTTTGACCGCATGTGGTCAGAGCTTCTCTCCCATTTTCCTCTCAAGGTATACACTAATGGTAACGTGCGTGTTCTACGCGCTAAGGATGCTGACGCTCGTAATAATCAAAAAGCGAAGAAGGCATACCATCGTGTTATTGGGAAGAATGTAGCAAAGCATAACAAGATTGTTAAGTGCTTGGAATACGAACTAGAGTTTCGTAAGAGCAACAACAGTCTTGGTTATATGCAGATGCTACAGACATGGGTTAATCAGCATACATGGGAACAATACGAAGACACCGATGTCGGAAAAACAACAGAACAAGAACGAAGAATTACCCGTAAACTCTAGATTGTTATTACCTCTAGGGCTTGAGCATATATCTAAATCAGTAGAGAAATCTATTGAGAATGTGGTAGATGCTCGAGAGGGTAACAGGAAAGTCTTTTCTACTCAGTGGAATAGACTAAACCGTAATCTTATGGGTGGTTTGCAGCCCGGTAAGATGTATGTTATAGCTGGTCGACCCGGTGTGGGTAAATCAGCCTTTTCTAACCAGCTCATATTCGATGTTCTAGACAAAAATCACGACAGGGATGTCGTTGTCTTGTACTGGAGTTTCGAGATGCCTGGTGAGCAGCAGATACTGCGTGCAGGTTCGAAGCATACCAAGCTTCAAACTGCAGAGCTGTTGTCAGTGGATGGTAAGCTTTCAGCTGAAGGCTATTCTAACTATGTATTGTCTGTGCAGAAGTACAATAAGTATCCTATTTACTTCTGTTCCGTGCCCAAGGATGTACATGAGATAGAACAAGCAGTGCGTAGTGTGAAAGAACAGTTGCACAAACCTACTATCATCAATCTGATCGACCACTCTCGCCTTGTACCCAGCACATTAGACATAGAGTTACTTAAACTCAATCAGTTGTCTAAGACGTGCATGTACATGCAAGCGCAACATAACTCTATCACTATTCTGTTGTCTCAGCTCAATCGTAACATTGAGCAAGAGTTCCGTGCCAAGAATCAATATCAGCCTATGCTGACCGACTTGTTCGGTGGCGATTCTATTGGTCAGGATGCACACGTCGTTATGATGTTGCAGCGTCCGTATGACCTGTATGGTATCACTGAGCAGTATTGCGGTGAAGATCCACGTGGCTTAATGGCTGTCCACGTAGAGAAGAACCGCGATGGCTTACTCGGTATGATACCCTTTGAAACAGACCTATCTACATTCACAATTAATGAGCGAACTAGCACTCCCAAAGAAGGTGGTTAAAGCATCACGCAAATCACCTAAAAACATGATTATCTATGGTCCACCGAAGATCGGTAAGACCACATCATTGTCACAGCTTGATGGCTGTCTTATTATCGACCTCGAGGATGGTAGCGATATGGTAGATGCCCTCAAGATTAAAGTCAACTCTATCGCCGAACTCGGTCAGGTAGGGAAGTCTATTGTAAAAGAAGGAAAGCCTTACAAGTATATTGCTATCGACACCATCACACAGTTAGAAGTGTGGTGCGAGGAGGAAGCAAAGAAACTGTACAAGGCCACACCTATGGGTAAGAACTTCGATCCTGACAACAAGGGATTGTCTGTCCTTACTCTGCCCCAAGGTGCTGGTTACTTGTATCTTCGTAAGGCTTTTATGAAGTGGTTCTTCAATCTCTCCAAGCTTGCAGACCATGTCATTTTCGTTGGTCACCTCAAGGACAAGTACCTTACCAAGAATGGTAAAGAGGTGAAGGCAAACGACTTATCACTGTCCGGTAAGTTGCGTGAAATTGCCTGTGCTAACGCTGATGCCATTGGTTACATATACCATGGAGAGGGTAAAACCAGAATTTCGTTTGACTCAACAAACGACGACACAGCAGGCTCTCGCTGTGAGCATCTACGTGGCCTAGATGCTGAACTTGATTGGAGCAAAATCTTTATTGACTAAACCCACAACAATGTCTATTGACGCAAGAGTAGAGGTTGAGACTGACTCAACCCAAGAGGAAACACCTCAAGAATTGACTATCTCACAACTCATCAAGCACCTCAAAGAGGATGGCATGAGCCGTGATGATATTCGCAAGAAGTACGGACTGACTATAGCAGAGGCGAAGGATATATTCTCTCACCCTAAGCTTAAAGGTTTGCGTGTAAAGAAGTACAAGAGCATACGTGTAACCCTGATTGACGATACTCAGGATAACAACCCTACAGAGGACAATCAAACTGAAATTCAAGACTAATGGCAATTGCATCAAATTCATCAGAAGTAGAAGTATCCGGAGGCGGGATACCGTTGTTTACAGGTATCGCACCTGTGCGTATTGTAGCAGTAAATCCTACTCTAGGTGAGCTTGCTTCTATCGGTGTAAACATGAAGACAGAACCTAACTACTCTGTTGACATGGGAGACAAAACTGGTAAGCTTGCATTCTGGCTACACAATGACGAACACAACTTCACCACAAGGCTCGAGATTCTTACAGGCAACAAGCATCGTAAAGAGTCACAGACAGGTAAGTTCCAAATCACCAACAATTTCGGTCAAGTTACTTGGGCTAAAGAACCTAGTGCAGCTCCGGATTGGTTCAAGTCAGAAGGTGTACGTCGTACTTATCCAGGTGAGGAAATTCTCATTGACTTCGTCAAGGCATGGGCAAACATACCTAACGATGGTGAGTGTGCTTTCGATACCATTGACGATATCTTCCAAGGTAAAGTTGAAGAGCTCAAGAAGCTTGTTACCTCTCTCACAGAGAACAAGGTTAGGGTTATGCTCGGCGTCAAAGATGGTAAGTACCAGCAAGTGTACAACAAGTGTTTTGGAAGACTCAAGCCAAAGCGTGACGATGTCTTCGTAAGAAGACTGAACGATGAATATGGTACCTTTAATGCTGAGTACAACTCAGATCTTCAACTGCAGAGGTATACACCAGGCGTAGTAACACCTAACGAAGAGGCTCCGGCTGCTGTAGAGGCAGACGATCCTTGGAGTTAATGATGAGGGGGAGAGTAGACAAGTGCTCTCCCCCAATACTCATGATTCAGTCAAGACAAAGCGAAGATGTACTCAATAAAGAAACTATACTAGAGAAAGTCTCTGAGTATCAGATCTTTCAGTACTTCTGCTCTCATTTCGAAGAGCCTAACAAGAAGTTCAAGAGCGATCTTCGCGAAGACAATAGTCCTACAGTCTCAATCACTCAATATCGAGGAAGGTTGTGGTACAAAGATTTTGGTTGTCCTGAGCATAGTTTTGATTGCTTCAGTTATATTGGTTTTAAATACAATCTAAATTTTTATGATACCTTACGACATATTGATAGCAACTTTAGTCTTGGGCTCAGCGCTAGCAGTAGCATGCGGAAGCCTGTTAGAAAGCTGGAGAAGGAAATACGAGAGAAAACTCCAGCGAAAATCAAAGTCCGAACAAGAGGCTGGACACAAGAAGACCTAGATTACTGGTCACAATTCGGGATACCGAAAGAGGTTCTCATTATATTTGATGTGCTACCCATCACACATTACTGGATTAATGAACAACGTTTTTCGTGCCCTAGTATCAGTTATCGCTACAGGTTTGACTGCGGTTATAAGATTTATCGTCCTCTTGAAAAAGAGTTTAAGTGGGCTTCGAATGTGGACAGCCAGTGCCTTCAGGGGTTTAGATTACTTCCTCGGAGATACAAAACTGTATATATCACAAGTTCCCTCAAGGATGTTATGTGCCTTAGAGTGCTTGGCTTCCCCTCCTTCGCGTTACAGTCGGAGATGCTCATGCCGTCAAAGGAAACTATCTCCGAAACTAAAGAAAGGTTCGAAGAAGTAATTGTGCTGTATGACAACGACTTCGATAAGAAGCGTAATGCAGGGCAGGAGATGGCAGAAAAGATCTGTCGTGAATACAACCTTACTAATCTAATTATTCCTTCGTATTATCGCGCTAAGGACATCTCTGACCTAGTTAGAGATCATGGATTAGATACAGCAAAGGATGTCATCACGAGGAAGAGCAACAGGAGCAAGGAAATCTCGAGGGAAGATTCGCAATGCGAAACCTAAAGAAGTAGATGGAATTAAGTTCCGTTCGTTATTAGAAGCACATTGTTATCGGCAGCTCAAAGATGCAGGTATCAAAGCTGACTACGAGAAGCACAAGTTTGTGCTGCTTGAAGGATTCTACTACGGAACATCTTCTTATGAGGACAATGGTAAAACTGGATTCTTGGACAAACAGAAATACAAAGTCCGAGACATCACTTACACCCCTGACTTCGTTGATCCCCAAGGTAGGTGGGTCATAGAGTGTAAGGGGTACGCAAACGAACGTTTCCCACTGAAGTGGAAGATGTTCAAGAAGCTGTTGATGGAACGCGAGAATCCTCCGGTACTATTTGTACCGAGGAATCAGAAGCAGAACATCGAAACAATTAATAAAATCCTAGAACTAACAGCCCCGACAAAATAGTCGGGGTTTTTCATTATGAGTATCAAAACAATTGGTACCTCTGTTGTTAGCAATAACGCAGGGGTTAAAAAGCGGATCAATAAAGCCGCTGAGAAACTAGTCTTTGATGTTCTTCAATCCACACAATATTCTACACCCATTTCTTCAACTGTACGTGAGCTGGTAACTAATGCCTGCGATTCACAACGTGAGAAAGAGATTGCAATAGAAATAATTAACGGGGAGAAGAAAGTAGAGGACTATTACATAACAAGGACAGAGGAAGAATACATTGATTCAAACTTTAAGCCTAGTTATTATGACTCAAATTATCTTAGCCAAGAAAACTTAGTTGAAGTAAACTATTATGAACGAGAAGGTACTGGCTATTGCGATGTGTTTGATGTTCTGGACAGGGGTGTGGGTATCGGACAAGAACGTCTGGAAGGTTATCTCGAGCTGGGTTTCTCAACTAAAAGAAACACTTCGGAGAACTTTGGGGCGTTTGGTCTAGGTGCTAAAGTACCTCTGTCTACTGGTGTAGATTTCTATACTGTAGAGACAGTCTATAACGGCAAGCTGTTTAAGTTTAACTGCTATGCTTACAAGACTGACTTCTTGATCAGTAAGTGGGATGCAAATGGTAGCATAGATCTTTCTGATGGTACTAAGGTATTCTACAAGAATGTAGAAGTCCTGAACTACACTAAAATATCATTTGGTGTCAAGCGTCACAATCGTACAAAGTTTGTAGATGCAATTCAAGATCAGCTGTGCTACATCCCTAACGTGAAGTTTTACTACACGTATGAGGACGGTCATAGGAGTAATAAAACACTTGGTAACAAGGTGTTGTACAACTCTGATAACCTGATTCTAGGTGAATCGTATGCATGGTCTAAGCCACATATACTGCTAGTTAAGAACCAAGGAGCCACCACGGGAATTAACTACGGCTATGTGGACTTTAGAGAGCTGGAAATGGAACAGCTGTGGGGTTCGGTCGCTATCAAGTGTCCGGCTCGTCAGGTGTACAAAGACAGCGAAACAGGTGAGGAGATTGTCGTCCAAGAGGGCGTTGATGTCACACCTTCGAGGGAGAAAGTAATATGGAATGACCATACGAAGAAGTTCATTCAAGAAGCAATTGAGAGGGCAGCTCAAGACGCTACTACTATGATCGAGGAATCGTTAGATGAGAAGGACTTTATGACATGGGTCAGAAAGTGCAGAGACGTTCTCTACAAAGGGGATAACCACAATTCTGTACTGTCCAACCTAGGCCGTATTGTTGATAGGGAGAAGCTACAGCCACGTTTCCCTGGTAACCGAGATATTAAGTACGCTGGGCCCAGTGTATTGCTCAAAGGTTACAAGGTTAGGAACGTAACTAAGGCTGTTAAGGTAGGTAAGATGACAATACACCGAGAAGAAGTTGGGTGGAGTCAAGTTAATTTCGATAACTTGTACTACACTAACAATGTCTCCAAGGAGAAAGACATGTTCCTACTGCAGAATGGAACATTATCCATCATATCAGAACACCAACCAACTATACCAGAGTTCGTAAATAAGACCCAGCTAGCTGCATTCGACGCCATAGATATGGCTAGGGAGGCAAACTGGGAATTAATTAAAGACTCTGATATTATCAATTGGGATTATGATAAGGTGGAAGTACCCTCGGAGTTCATTGACCAAATTGAAACGCTCGAGAAAGCAGCAGTTCAGAACATTGCGTTCTATAATATGTCCGCTCAAGAGCGGAGAGCTGCTAGTGGAACTGATGTGTTGTACAGCTTACGTCGGCCTTATTCTGGAGAGAATAAGTACTCAGTTGATATAGAAGACTGGGTGTTCGACAAAGTAGAAGCACCTCTTGACAGTATCAAGAACACAACCATAGATACCTACTACGGTACTAAGGAAGATGAGATACTGATTAAGTTGGCTGCGACTATATGTGCTGCACAAGTTCCTGCTTGGGATGATGTATATCCTCTAGCCAATTCCTATGAGATGACGTATCATAACGATACTGCAGTCCATGGTAAGGCTTGTTTCAGTGTGTTTAATCCGCATCGCTTCCATAAATGGAATGGAGGCTGGCCGGATAAACTATCACCACTGGATGCAGTAAATCAGACTGATATACAATTATTCAGAGTTTCAAAGAAAACAGCTAAAGCGCTTGATGGTAGTTCTGCCAAGCACATTAGTGAGTTCTTCTCTGTTATTAAAGATGGTAAATGGACTATGCACGAAAAAGCTAAACAATGGCTAACGGGTGTTATGCTAACTAACATCCCAGATTGGTTAGGATACCTTCGACATATTAATCCAAAGTTTGGAGAGGTTTATGACAAATTGAATGCGTACAGTAAGTTTAGGTACTACAAAAATCAGCTGTCAACACAGTCTGAAGATGCTAAGCAGATCATAGGTTTGATGAAGAAGATGCATACTATGCAAACCTTCTTACTATCAACAGATGATCCTGAGCAAATCAGGGCTAAATCGTTGGAACTGTTTAAGGTAGCTGACATTAACTGCACTATATTTGATGAAGAAATCCTTCAGCTTAGTGTGTATTTGGAGGAGTTCTTAGAGCCACTTCGGTCATTGTTTAATTCTATTAATTTCTCCCTCTCAATGGATAATGAGGTATGGAAAGAGATAGAAGCTTATATGACTTTGAAAAACAGAGACAATTTTAATCCACCATTATGATCAGCATTAACGTGATAGGTGACATGATATCCGGTAGTTACGGCAACACCCCGTACTCTCGTTCATTCGAGAAGGATATCTACGAGCAGATGGTTTCGCTTGCTAGTCAAGCAGACGCTGCTGATTCTGTGGAAGAGTACAACAAGATACTTTCTGAGTTTTCTTTGTTGGCTGCTGAGGATCTTAACGATAGAGTGCTAACTGATTCCTTTGCGGGATCTATTTCGCTCTACAAAGATCCTGCTGGTCGCTATTTCATTCAGTTTAAAGATGGGGGTATCATTGATATCGCAATGCCTAAGACTTTTGTAGAAAGAATCTACGAGTCACAAGCATTGGGTATTGATAACAGCCCTCTGTTTAAGCTGTGGATGAGATGGTGCCGCAACCCTATACTCCGTAAGAAATTGCGGGGCGGAAATGGTGAAGACTTCACCAAGCGATTCTTTGAGTTTGTTGACATGAAGTACGTGCACCCAACCATGAAGCAAGAGCTTATGGATGACCACGGACTGAGTGAAGAGCTTGCAGAAGAGCGTGCTACTATGTACCAAGTAAAGATCACCAAAGAAGGTCTTATCAATGCTTTCAAAGTGTCTCGTGAGATACTGCACAAGTATGATACAGAAACTGGGGAACAACTCCCTCGTTATACTAGGACCTTCAACCCTGATACAGGAGAGATCGACAGTGATGGATTCCCAGATATAGTGGAAGACAGACTGTTCGAGCCTTCAGTGATGAGTGACAGAGGTGATGCCTTCTACTGTGAGGGTGCTAACGGATATGCAGAACCTACACACTTTATTAAAGTTGGTTGTACACACAGACTCCCATCATGGGATATGGTGAACACTAACGATGATCAAAGTTGTGTCAAAGGTTTGCACGTTGGTGGACTCAAGTACATAGCATGGTACAGTGGTGAGATTCACAATGTATTCGTTGACCCGATGCACATTGGTGCTATCCCTAACTCAGAGGATGGTGCCATTCGTTGTCTGCAATACTTCGTACACTCCAGCTTAGTTGGGGTGAACGGTAGTATGTATCATTCTTCAGCTTACGCTGCTCTAACTGATGAGCAGTGGGAAGAGATGAAGGAAGAGATAATTGCAGAATACAACAAAGTAGCTGACGAAACAGCGGAGATAAAGGTACTGTGACATGAACAGTATCGAGAGACTACCCAGAGATGGGAACATCTGTCTCATTGATGCCGATTCCTTGATGTACTATGAAATGGACAAGCCCTCTTTGGAGCTTGCTATGGATGGTATTGATCAAAGAATCGCATCAATGCTATCAGAGTGTAATACTTCTAAATACGTTGGTTTCCTTACAGAGAAGAGATGCTTCAGATATGATGTAGCTCAAGACTATAAGGGTAACCGCAAGGGTAGGGCTAAGCCTCCTGTATTCTATGCACTGCGTGAGCATCTCAAGCAGCGTTACAATATGTGGAGTATGCCTGAACTTGAGGCTGATGACCTTGTGAGCTATTACTCGTATACGGATAACCGTAGCACGATTATATGCTCACCAGATAAGGACGTCTTGTATCAATGTGTTGGAATGCATTACAACTATGGTAAGGCAGAGTTCCTTCATACTTCACCTGATGAAGCACTTAAGTTCCTATGGAAACAAGTGCTCATGGGTGACAGTACGGACAATATACCAGGAATACCAGGAGTAGGAGCTAAGACCTCTGAGAACTGGTTGAAGGATAGAACGAAAGACTACGAGGCATTTGCCTTGAAGAAGTTCGTCGAGAAGTTTGGTATGGTGGAAGGTGTGATGAAGTTTTACGAAACCTTCAAGCTCGTCTATATGTTAAAGACAGATGACGACATGAAGCGTGAAACAGGTAAAGTACCGCCTCCTTTAGAGGTATCACAGCTGTCAGAAGGCCAAACAGAGGAGCTATGGTAAGATGTCCGGACATACAATTCACCCCTATTAATGGGAGAACTGTGCGTCTGACTGGGGATCTCTCTAAGTGTGTAACTAAGAAGGTTGACGATGTAATCACAGGTATTGACTGTGAGTTCAATGACTGCAAGATAGAGATTACGCTAGGTTCGACTATCAGGCCAAGGCCTAAGTCACCCTATCGCATTAATCATATCACTGCATGTCTTGGGCCTCACAACGGTACAGTATGCTACGACTTATCAGTTGAACGACTTACAGATTCAAGCATATTCCTGTTCCCTATGATGGGTGGGAATAGAAAGCTGATGCTGTGGGATTCACTGTTTGTCAATGCGTTCATGGAAGTGCCTGACTTCCCTGAATGTGTCGCATTACTGTATCGCTACTCAGGCGATACCTTGTTTACAAAGTTTGAATCAGCTTTATGTTCGTTCAGGAATTTTAAAGTGAGAAAGGATCCAGATCCTCATCACGTACTATTTGTGTTCGGAGTACCGGAAGAAGCCAAAACTTCATATACGGCATTCAGAGATGGAAGATATTCAGAAATAGAAGATGATTGGAAGCTAAGAATATTGGAGTTTCATGGTTTTGACTTCGACGGACACACTGGGAAGATTCTCTTTAAAGACCCAGGACTAAAATCTCATATTGAGAACAAGCTAGACGTACACCTCCCAGATGATGCGGAGCTGCACAGTAAGCCTAGTCTCGACCTTGAGGTATTTAGACCTGAGCTTTATTCTCCCAGTAAAAATGTGATATGAACGATAAAATCAAAGAACAGGTTGGGGACTGGTGGCCAGTCCTTCAGCCGATCTTTGACTCACAGAGGTTTGCGAAACTGAAGAAAGAATTAAGTGCGGAATACAAATCTAATCGATGCTTTCCTGTGGCGGGAAACGTATTTCGTGCTTTTGACTGGACTCAGTTTCGTGATCTCCGTGTAGTCATACTAGGTCAAGACCCATACCATAATGGTATAGCTACGGGTCTTGCATTTGCTACTAACAACGGTAAGCTCAGCCCAAGTCTTAGGAACATTGTAAAAGAACTACATGAAAGTCATGGTAGGGATGTGAACCCTGAGTTCGATACAAGTCTTGAGCATTGGGCTAGACAAGGTGTACTTCTAATCAACACGTCTTTGACTGTTAGACAGAAGCAGCCTAACTCTCACAAGAAACTGTGGGAAGGCTTTACTGTGGAAGTGCTCAAACGTATCCGGGCCAAGCATAACAACATTGTTTTTGTTGGTTGGGGTAAAGATGCGCAGTCCTTGTTAGAGCAGATACAAGTTACTAGTGAGACTGCTGAAGATCACCTGACCTTATTCCCTGAAGAGATTGGTAGCCATTGGGTGTTAACTGCACCCCACCCGGCTGCTGAATCTTATTCTGGGGGTAAGGCTGGTTTCTTCGGTTGTAATCACTTTGTGAAGATTAATGAGTACCTTGATCGTCCTATAAACTTCTTTAATTTACCAGAAGATGAGCGACGGGATATGGTTCCAGGAAAACAACATGAGCAGTACAATGGATAAGCCGAAAGAAGATGATGGTCTTGATACTCTGCGTAAAGCGTATTTAGTTCTCGACGGTATCAAAGTGTTACTGAGAGAAAAGAATACGTCATACGGAGATTCAGCATTGAATCCGATTAGATTATTCTCTAGAGCTGATGCTATATTGGCACTCGAAGTTCGAATAGATGATAAGCTAAGCAGAATTCAGAACATGGGTATTCACGACGATGTCGAGGATACAATCCAAGATCTTATTGGCTATCTAGTGCTACTGCAAGTAGCTAAGGATAAGAAAGGGGGGCAGTAGCCCCCCTTTTTTACTCGCGGCTCTTTAAAGGTTGAACCACTTTATCTTCTGAGCAACATTCTTAGTTGATCCGTCTGTCCAGAAAGCAGTCTGCCATCCATTGAGTGTTGGGATAACCTTATTGAACTTGTTCCACAGCTTCAAGTCTCCTTTCTTGTACTTTCCCTGACGTCTTTTGTACAAGACGCTATCTTCAAATGCTCCAGTAGTTGCGTATGCTGAAGACATAGCTAAGTGTTGTCCAAGCTCTAACCAATTAAGAACTGTGTTGGAAGTAGCCAGAGGACGCTGTACCATTCTGAAGAAGTCAAACGGATTCAAGAAACCAGCAAGCTCAGTCTGCAGTCTTCTAGCCTGGTAAGCTACAAATACACTTGCATAATCATCGTCATCGTCTTCTAGGCTAGCGTACAGCATACCTGCACCTAAGTAAGAGAGAAGGTGTACAGCAATTCTGTTAAGGTTTTTCTTGTCTGTTGAACTGGTAGTAGCCCATCCGTCTGAAATACCGTCCTCTGCCATGTTAGCTACAGCAGACATAAGACTTGGAATCATACCTCTAGTAACCTGCCCAAGCTCATGGTCTACGTGATACCCTTCAGGATGACCAAATATCTTCCTGACATTACCTGGTATGTAGTTACGGAACAGCATAAGCATGCTAAAGAACCAGTTCCTGTCAGCCATTGAGCTGTCAAACTTACCTTTGACTTGGTTAGTTCTCTTTGATATACCGTTCAGCTTAGCAGTAATCTTACTTACGTCAGTGTTAGCTACTCTAGGATCAAGAATCATCCTGCCTTTGTCATTCTCTATGAATGCATCGTACAGATTGTCTACTTCCTGCCCATCAATCTCAATCCTGTTACCGTTTTTATCAAGTGGTACAGTAGATTTCATAAGAGCCAACATCCTAACTGCTGATGTCTGATGCTCTACCCCTCTTTGTGGAGCGTATCCTGTATTTACATTAAAGATTTTGCGGAGCTTGCTTCCTTTAACTTCTCTAAGCTGATCTTCAATATGCACCATAGCATCAACTGACTGCATAACCTTAGCCAGCTTTGTTTGAGCTGCTAACTTATTAGAAATTATATCTGTATCTCCAAGTGCAGCTCCTTCAGTCATGTACTTCTTTACAGCCCACAAGTGGTCTTTCGGACCCCAGTATTCTCCAGCAGCAGACTCAGTAGCTATCATAAGATTATCAAGAACCCCCTGGTTAAATATCTGCAAAGTGTTCAGCATCAAGCTGTTAGCAGCAGTTGCTCTTTGCATAGCGGAGCTAACTTTGTTAAAGTCTACACCTCCAAACTCTGCACTCTCCTTCAGTTCTCCATAATAAACAGTATCAATCCAGCTGCGCATATGCTCAAGCTCTCTGTTGACTTTCTCCTTAGCTACAACTTTACCAAATCTGTTTGACTTGAACTTGTCTATAAGACCAAGACCTCCTGCAGTAGCCATAGCACCTTTAGCCTCGTGTGCTGCAAGCATTCCATTAACAAGACCAGTCATCTTAGACTTTGCCTCAAACTGATGAGACATGTGCTCGAACATAGTCATAGACTGCGCTATGTCTGTGCTGACATCTGATGCAGGTACAAGGTTAGTAAAGTATCTAGGCAAGTGGCGCACTCTGTCTCCATCAATGTCAGTCATAACACCATACTCGGTGTCAGTATCAAGACGAACAAATGGCTTCGTAAACATCTCCTTAGCTGTACTTATCCAAGACTCCTTTTCCTTATAGTCTTTTCTTTTAAAGTCTTCTACTAAGTTTTTACGTACAGATGGGAGAACATAAGAGTAATCATCCCATGCATTTACAAAAAGGTCACTCTTTCCAACTCTCTTTTGAGCTTCGAAATACTTGTCTCTTAAGAAAGTATAGTAATTTTTAAGTTCAGGTGTGCTCATTATCTCATTGTACAAAGGATTGGTATAGTCCTTAGTACCATTACTACCATTGCTAGGCATAGCCAGCTCATTTAGATAGGTTACACCTAATCTGCTTTCTTTCCTGCTATTCTTAATACGTCTTTGGAGAGACTGTTCTTCGACTTCAAGTATTGCTATAGCATCTCTGTTCTCAGGATTGCCTTCCTCGGTTAACCTGTTTATTTCCAGCAGAGTATTGTTCAATTTCGCATTCCACCCGTTCCATATTTTCTCAGCATTAGGTATTCCTTGAGAGTTATTTGCATACCATTCAGAATACAAGCTGTCATAGGTAACAGCATCAAAACTCTTGTACCAATTCTGCCATTCAATTCTATCTGCCCCTCTAGCTGGTCTATTGGTTTTTCTAGCCATATCCTCGAGAGCCAGCTTTCTTTCCTTGTACCACTCTCCAGTTTTAAATGGTTCTTCAAGAGCAAGTACATTCATGTAAGATGAAATATTTCCATCTTCATTCCTGAGAGGAACTCTTTTAGTAGTAATAAGTTTCTCGTTCAGCTTAGTGGGACTGACATCTCCACCCATAAGTGTTCTGAATGGCTCATATACTTTTTCTAAATCGTACACATAGTCTACGGTGCTTTCATTAGCAGACTGCAGTTCAGAACGAAGTGCATTACTAAGCAGCTGAACATTCATTTCATTGCTGTACACAATAGGATCAATAGTCGCTGCATACCCTGACTTTTGTACATGAGCTCTTTTAAGCTCGGCATCAAGTTGCTTCTTTCCTGGGACTTTGTTATCCAAATCCCTAAGCTTTATCTCAAGTGCTTTTGCTTTGTACTCCTCCTTAGTCATAGGCTCAGTAGTTTTCTTACTATTCCTATAATCTGCTTTAAGCTTCTTGAGTTCAGTGCTGTTAGTTGTAGAAGAAAGTCTATACCCTGATATGTCCTTAGTCTGCATCACATGATCTTTGAGCTTTTGGATTTTAGCTCCTAGAATAGGATCAGCGTAAGTAAGAAGAAGCTTAGACATCATAGGTATGATAGTGTCCAAGTACACTTCGCGAGAATCCGCTAGTCTCCTAGAAGCATTGTCTAAGTCTGTTAGTATCAGCTTTACTTCTGAGGAATCAATTTCATCAAAGTTCAAATTCTGTATAAGCTGAGACATCTGGAAGATAGTAGAGTTCTCAGTGTTAGTACTGAACAAAGAGTCTATGTCTTCTCGTAAGCTGTCTATGACTCTCAGCCTGGTGTATATCTCCTCTTTAGTTAGGGCTTTGTGCTCAGTTGCCTGAAGGTCTTCCAGAACGTTCTCAATCTTAGAAGTAGTATTTAGCACAAACTGCTGGAAGTTCAAGAAGTCATCAATGCTTTCTTGATTAATTGCAGCTCTTTCTTTAATAGCATTCAAAGAATTCAGCTGAGCCTGTACCTGCTTAAGCTTTAACTTCTGAGTCTCAGTTTCCTTCTGAGCAAGCAGCTTAGCTTTCTGCCTTTTAAGTGAGCTATTGACTTGCGTGAATACTTGCTTGACCCTGTCCTGAAGATCTACAGATCGACGCATAGCATCATTGTACACACCGCTTAACCCTTCTTTTCTTATGTTCTTAGCAAACAGTTCTTCAGCAAGTACAACTGCAGGGTCAGGTCTTACTCCAAACACTTTACCTATAGCACGAATGATCCTATTGATCAGCATGCGAAGTTTGCTTGGGTTCTTCCTTTCAATCTTAGCACCTTCTATACCTATAGCTGTGGTAAGTATCTCCTTACCCAAAGCTCTACCTTGTAGATCAGAATAAGCACCAGAAACAGCTTTCACTAAGTCAGGACGTAGCCTAGTGATTTCTTGTATGTACTTATCGAGTTCATCTTCCGGAAGCATATCGAGAAGTATGTGCCCAAACTCGTGATATGTAGTATCCTCAGTAATTTGAGAAGGATCTAAGACAATAGTATCTCCTACAACCTCACCTTTAACTCCTTTAGGAAGTGAGCCTTCAGTGACTGTTATGTCTATACCAGCTTTAGCAAAGGCATCACTAAGTCTTCTGACCTTAGCCTTGTATCCTACCTCAGTTTCTTTACGAAGACCTAGATCTAAATCTCTAGACTGCTTGGGGGGAAGTATTCTAGTAGTACCCTGCACACTTCTAATAAGTGATACTTGTGTTGGGTTACCATTGCTGTCCCTTAAGTGTGTCTCATTGAATCTGTACTGCTTACCCTTCGTACGTATCTTCTTGTAAATACCATCTCCAAACTTTTGGAACAAGTATCTTGAACCAGTAAGGTCATCCTTTACAACTACAAATTCTGACTTCTTCTTTAAGGGGAGTGTGTCACTATCAGCAACACCAGACAAAGTTGTACTAGAGAATAGTGTAGACTTACCTATGTTATGTGTAGCATAGTTCATCAGGAAGCTGTCCATAAACTGAGAAGACAACTCATTCTGACTGTTTAGCTCTCTCACCTGCCTGTTAGCGTGTGTCCTGAAGTCTTCGCCTTCTACATTAGTAAGTGAGTTCCAATAAGACTGCGGTATAAGGTTGAAGTATGAAGTAGGTCCAGCTGTAAATCCACTAGTAATTACAGAGTTAGACAATACTGCTTTGGTAAACATCTGTACTATGCTGGTATATTCAGACCCATACATAGATGGGTTCTGTATCATCTCCTCAAGCAGCATACTGAATTGGTTCTTCCCAATATCATCCAGTGCAGACATGTTGAACTTTAGGTAGGTAAAGTCTTTACCTTCTATAAAATCAGTAGTAGGCATAAGAGTATTGAGCACTATGTTCTCCCCTACTCCTACTGCATTCCTCATTCCCAGAACAATGTTCTGTAAGCCTCCGTCAAAGAAGGTGCTCTCAACAAAACTCAAGTCTAGTAACCCACTGTCAAATATCGGAGAGCCAGGCATAGTGTATAGGTGATGAGTAATCATCCTATTTATATCTCTATGCTGCATCTCATTGAGATACTTTTTATTAGTCATAGACTTTATCTTCTTCTTGAATTCCTCTACACCAGGCTGGTTAGATACAAATCCAAGAGCAGACATCATGTCTAAACTCACATTACCCCTATCATAGAACTCTCCGACAATGTCATAGGACCTCTCTCCTTTGTTGAGTACTTTGTTTATGAGTTCCTCAGCTCCTACCATACCTCCAAACACGTCATCTCTGAGATTCATACCCTTGTCCATCATCTCCTGATGCAGAGGTATAGTTCCCTTTTGATCTATGTTGTCAGGAGATAGCAAGCTATGATAGTTCTGAAGTCTAGCTGCTTTACCTGCCATTTGCTGTAAAGCAAAGAGATAATCTCCTTCATTATAATTTTCTGGAAGCTCTTCTCCTCTGTCGCTAGCTCGTACGATTTCCGCCATATCTGCAGCCTCAGGAAGATAAATTCCTGAAGGAGTGTCTTTCTTATCAGAGGAATTTGTAATTATATCCGAGTCAAGAGGTAATGATATGACTCCATACATGGTATCCATGTAGGTCTTTACTGTCATATTGTTAGACCTAGCACCATCTGTTATTGATTTAACAACAGGTATGTTCATGAAGGTTATAGCCTCTTGAGGAGTATAGCCTACCGACAGCATAAATACAGTGAGAGGTGCAGTTACAGCGTTGTCATTAATAATTGAGTGTATAGGCTTATTGACGGAGTCAACTGCAGCACTCAGATACATAGACATGATCTGGTCACTTTGAAAAGTGAAGCCATCAATCTCTATCTCAGAAACTAGTATCTCCTGCTTAGCTTCAGAAGTATTACCACTATGAAATATTACAGAATTCTCTTTAGGAGATAATCCGTACACGTTTACCAACGTCTCCAACACGTTACGTCCAGCTATAGCATTTGCATAAATACCACGTAACCTAATGCTGAGCATAGCAGTCTCTGAACTTAGCAATCTATCATGTGGGTTATTAATATCAACAGATACCTCAGTAGGTCTACCCATCATTACCATTGCCTGACTGATAGGATCTACACTCTCAGGCAAATCCATCACAGCAGTAGTCTCAGTCAAGTGCTTAACGTCTGAACCAACAGCGTAGAAAGTGTCAAAGACTATATTATTTAGGACTTTAGGATCAATCTTAGAGAAATCTTCAGTAGACAAGTTTCTAATCAAGTAGGAATAGTCAGGCTTTACTTTCTGAACCTTTACTGCTTCACCTTTCTCATTACGTAGTACTTCTAGTTCTGGGAATATCACAAACAGTTTGTCAACGTCGAAGTCAGATCCCATCAATGTTGTAGTAGCTGCAGGCACTCGTATTATTCCTGCGTGCTCTCCTTGAATTACGTTACGTATTTTCAGAACATACATAGATGCCTTAGACTGCTGGGGTATACGATACCCAAGAAGCTCATCAAGTCCTTCTTGTATAATTTCAACAGGTGCGTCAGGATCTAGGCCCATGCGCTTAAGTACATCGTAGCCTATGTCTACCTGCGCTCCTTTAACTTTGTCTCCTTCTACCTCATAGAACTTAAGAGTTCCATCAACTTCATGTGCCCCAAACTCAGCAAACTGAACCATCTCTTGTCCAGGGAGCTTCATTAAGTATGCCTCATTACGGAACTTACTCATAATAAGATTCTCCAGCTTCGGCCCCAGAGTTGGGAATGAGAATGGTAAAGAACTAGTTACGTTACCATCCGCATCTGCTGCAACTTCTAAGGAGTCAATAAAATTCTGAGTGAATGTCTTCTCCATATTCATCTCAGCTACAGCCTCCCTAATTTTTACTACTGACTCTGCTAGAGCACTTTTCCTTTCAGCATTATTTGTAGCCGCTTGAACTGCATCCAGCCCAAGCTCAGACATAACAGAGTTGTGTCCTTGTACAAGCCTACCACTAACGGCCTTAAAGTACAAGTTCAGCATTGTCCTGCCTCTCATTTTTACTCCACCTACTGTGTAGTTCTGGTCTGCTTTTATGTTAGCTACCATGTTCTTACGAGGCTGTCTACCGAAGGTAATTTCCTGCTTCTTCTTAGAAGGAAGTATCTGCGGGAACTTCAAACCTCTGCTATCTAAAGTTTGAATGTTTGCATTAGCAAGGTCAGTGATGTCCACAGGCATAAAGCTTCCAAGCTTCTTAGCACTGTCTGTATTTGCTACCTGTACATTGTTGGTTTCCATGTAGTTAAGCAGATTCATCATGTTGGGAATACCCTCAACAAGTTGATCAGTCATTACTACATAAGAATTCTTGTGTACTATCGGAACAAGGTGTTTCCTGCCGTTAATCATAACTACATTTCTGTAGTCATAGGAAGGCTTCATTGGCTTAATAGGCTTACCAGTCCAAACTCTCTGACCCTTAGGCTGAGAGATGTATTTTTCATATGCCTTTTCCTCAAAAGTATTCCACTTGCCTAGACCTTGCTGTATGAAACGGTACATATCAATGGTGATAAATGCCTGAGCATCAGTACCATTGTTCGCCCCGTACGGGGATAAGAGTCTATCTATTATCTCTCTGCTTTCATCACTAAGAGTCTCGTAGGTATTTCCCTTCTCCCCAAAAGCAGCATCTGACGGAACAAGTTGCTTAATCAGTGCGTTTCTCAGAGTATCGAACTCAGTAGGACTGATAGAAGTAATGAGGTCTTTAACAGTAACCTCATTAAACGTAGGAGGCATTCCATACTCAGGATCACTTAGTGTGCCACGCAGAGCAAGCAGATATCCAGGTGTGCTACTGTGACCTGAACGCTTAACATATGCAGCACCATCTTTAGTGTAGTTAATACCACTTCTTAAGAACTCCCTACTTACCATCCTACCTATAACAGACATAGCTACAAAGTCACGGAGGAAGTTAATCTCATCCCCTTTCATGTACCCATTCTTAGGTTCTACATACTGCTGCATCCAAGTAGCAAAATTCTCACTACCATTAAACCTGTCTATTATATCCTGAGTGTAACCTTCTAGCCTAGCAGTAAAAGCTTGTACTTCTTTATCCAAGAACTTTCTTAGTAGTTCACTCTCCTCAGTCCCATTCTCTACAGCTTCGAATGCATCACGCATCACGTTGTAGTTAGAAGTAAACAAAGTATCAGCTTCTAGATTACCCCCAAGTTGGAAATTCAAAGAACCTCCGTCATGGTACCTTAAAATCCTATTATCTACTTCACCGTGTCCGTGACTCACAAACATTCTATGCAAGTCCATCAGGTAGGCGCGTCTAGCTACACTTTGTACATAGTCATTCCCAAACTCAGTGACACCAAACATTTGCCTGGACTTTTCAGACCTCATGTTAGGCATAATAGTATAAGACAGCTTTGCTCTATCTGCTTGAGTATCAACAGCTATCATACGAGTGTCCATGTTCCTGTTGAACATAGCAAGGTCAATAGCAAGTGACTCCAAGTAATTCATATCACTATACTCTTTGATACGGTCTTCACCCATATAAGAGTACTTGATTGATTCAATGTCTACAATCTCAAACTGCTCTTGGAACTGAGGATTGTCTGCCAGCATATATGCGATGGTACCAACATCTCCTACATTATGACCAACAGCATTAGTCATAAGCTCTGCATACTCCCCCTTCTTTATAGCTCTTTGTGTGAGGTGGAAGTCAGTAGTTAGGTTAAGAGGATATCTAAGATCACCGAATGCTGTGTAAAATGAGCTGAGTTTTGGTGACTCGTATCGACTCATTATCTCAGCAGCAACGTAATCCATAGTCTTACCCTCAGTATTAAATACGTTGGAGTAATTACTCTTGCCTGGCATCATCTGAGTACTGATGATTTGCCTAAGATTAGTGTGCTGAGTCTGGTTAGAGAAGAACTCATCTACAGAAATACCTGAAGTAGACAAATAATCCCTGAGTCTCAATATAGCTTCTTTTGTGCTAGGAGCTATAGTAAGTCCCATCTCCATCATCATCATAGCTACCAGCTCATGCTTACGAGGTATTGTAGATCCAACATTATCATACTCAGCTAGATACTGCTGAAGCCTAGCAGCTACATTCTGATCTATCTGCGTATCAAGTGTAGTCCTAGTACCATCAGTAGATACGTTGACTTTGTATATTCCGTCTATAGATGTAGACTTATCTCTCCAAAGCTCGCGGAAGTATCTCTGATTACTACTGACACTAGAGTTTATGATCTTCACCAAAGCTGCAGGAGCAGCACCACCAGCCATTGCTTCCTCATTTTGCTCAAGCGAAACAAGTCTATGCTCAGTCATACTCTGAGACAACATAGCATAAAGCAAAGCTTGCTTAGGTGCAGGCAGGTTTGATACCCAGTTAGAAACATGCTTCATAGTACTTAGGTCGTTGCCCCTTTTATCGAGCATCTCAACCATCTCTACGAAACTATTTGCATTGGCTACTGTGCCAGACATTTCATTATAAACGTCTTTCCAGGATATGTACCTGCGGAACCCGAACCTGCTTTGTTCTGGGTTTTCTACAGGTATTGTAGACAGCAGTACCTTGAAGTCTTTTCCAAGTTTAGATGCTGGGTCTACTTGGAAGTTAGTCTTCGTGTAGATCTTGTCAGCACCCTCATCATCTTCTTCTACTAGTTGCTCATCTTTAATAGTAATTCCAGTAGCCTTAAGACCATCTACAATATCAGAACGGAATCCAGTAATGGATCTACCCCCAAGCTCATTAAACTCATCATGCCAGTAGTCGTATACCATACGGAACTGCTCAGCATTGTCTTCAGCTCTGCTTATTATTTCCTCACTAGTAAAGGAAGAAAAAGATTCTTCATCGTCAAGTGTAGTTGTATCAAAGCCCTGCATACCTAACGGTATATCATTACCATTAGAATCAGTAGTAGGAGCCCAGGCATTTAGGTTCAACTCTTCTTCGATAGCATCTAGATCTTCTTCGTTCTCAGAGTCATAGGCTTGCTTTAGTTTCTTGAACTCCTCATTATTAAGAGGCCTCCCGATACCAAGTCCTGATGAATCTGCTACATGGTAGGAGTTTCTCAAGAACCAGTTTTTAACTGCAGACTCCCCACCTATTACATCTTGCGTTTGCTTTGTGCCTAGAGCAGCTTCTACATCAAACTGATTATTGCTGATAGCTTCACGAATCAAGTAAGTAGCAATGTCTACAAGTTCTTTATGAGTATCAGGATCCAAAGCATAGTTGCGCATCATAAATGCTCTGCCCGGAGAGAAACTCTGCGCAGTTCGAGAGAACTTAGTTGGGATACGATTCTCTGAAAGCATATGGTATGCCTGCTGTACCCCAACCCTATCTGTTACAATAGCTTTTATGTAATACATAAGATCCTTAAAGAACTTAGATATTCTTTGTCCCAGTGTCTTAGGTACTTGCTTATTAATCTGCGCTAAGCGGAAATCTTCAGCCATCTTCTCCTCAAGTGCAAGGAATCTAGCTTCAGCATCTGACAAGTTTGGTTTACCTCTACGTGCTCTAGCTATAGCTTTTACTGAAGGCTCCCCATACTTCTTCAGCATCTCATCATACAACTGCTGTCTTTGCTTATCACTAAGCATAGTACGGAAGAACAAGTGGAACCCTTCATGGTACTCAGTACCAAGCTCAGCGTTTGACCATAGATGTACAGCTGCGTTCTCCATGTAACCATGAACTACAGCACTGTCAACCTTCTGTACAGTATCAAATATTACCGCAGAACCCTCTCCAAATCTTTTCTCTACCCAGCTCTTAGCTTTGGCAGGATCAATAGTTTTACGAGGTCTGCGTACTCCTACTCTTTCCTTAGGAACAAACCTGTTGTAGTCCCAGATATCTTTGTTCCTTCCCATAAGGAGCTTAGATCCAAATGGGACGTCAAACCTACTAAGCTTGACATCTCTAGTAAGTCCGTCAGACCCTGTAAAAGGTTCTTTGATATAGTCAAGTCCCTGCTTAGAGTTAGCAAACAGGTCTATAAACATACCCGTTATTCCCTCTTTTATCTCAACTTCTGATACTATGTTACCATTTGGATCAAGTTCTACATCTAAGTAAAATGTTCCTACTACTTCATCAGTTTCTATATGATGAAGCTCGTAGTACACAACTTTACCAGAACCTCTCCCTTGTGTTTTTCTAGCCCATGTTTTGTGCAGAGGTACGTTGTCAGCAGGGATATCTTTCATCCTCTGCATGTTGGCTATTTTGTACATACCAGGAGGTACGAGGTATGTAGTTATCTCTGCCCCTCCAGGATTGAATGGACCATATACCTTTTCAGCTGCAGGAAATTTATCCATCAAGTACTGTCCTGCCTCTTCCCCATCCTCAAGAACAACATAGTCCAAATCATGTACAATGTTATCCCCAGAACGATAAGTAGATCCTTGAGCAGCAAAAGCAATAGATCCAGTCAATATAAAGTTAGGGTTCTTACTTAGCTCTGTCTGTATCACGTGAGCAGCTTGATCTCCATTAAATGCTTCTTGGAAATTTACCTTCTTAAATCCTGGTTTCTTCTGAAGCTTTATAAACTCACCAGGCATAAAGCTATTCTCTACGACAAGTTGAACCTTTTCGTTTATTAGCTCCAAGTCTTTCTTAACTGATGGTGACAGAGCACCACGCAAATAGTCAATGATGCCATCAATGAAAGACTTTACTCTTTTGTACAGGCTTCTATTTATACCTGTTTCTTCAGCCAGCTTCTTATCAAATCCTTCCTTAAGGAGATCTACAAGTATTGAATCTACTACTCTATCTTCTGCTTTTTGTTTCTGTTCTCGGGTTTGCTTATCAAAGCTAGACTCTTTGAATCTCTCATTATTAGCAATCTTATCTTTCTTAATCTTATCTCGCTCAGCTTGGACCTCATCCCTTGCTTTCTCTGCTTGTAGCGGGAACCTAATACTGTTCCTGATTGCTTTACGCAACTGATCACTATCCTTACTCTCCATAATCATACGAGACAATGGAGTTGCAAGTGCCTCAGCTACTTGCGAGTTGTCCATAGTATTAAGATCTATCTTCTTAGCAGCAAGGTTGATTAGAAGATTGTCTGCTGTATTGATTTCAAAGCCGTACCTCTCCAACAAATCAAGCAGTACATCCTGTGCCAGCCTATCCTCTTCAAGCCTGAACGGTACCTCACTTGTAGTGTAGGAGTCATCATCAGTCCCACGTTGTTTGTTATCTTCTACCGTCTGCCACAGGTCCATAACATTCTTACCTACAGAACTTGTAGTAAGTATTTCTTTACCTGTTTTCTTATTGACGATATTGTTCTTACCACCAAGACCCTCGAACGTAACTACATATACATTGTTCTTGTAAGTAATCTCAGTCTCAGTCTCACTACTCTTAGGTGCTTCAGGTTTAGGTGGAGTTACTTTAGATGCATCACCTCGTCTAGATCTTCTACCTTTCTTAGGCTTTAACTTTCCAGCCCCGCCTGTTGGAGCTGTGGTTCTTTTTGGGCCTGACTGTTTTTTCAGCTCAGTTTGTTCAACTGCTTGGTCTGCAGTTACTTGAGCATCTATGGACATTTCAATACCTACATCAAAAGTAGGAAGACCATCAACGAATCTGGTGTCTGTACGCAACACCTCGTTCATTAGGTAAGTGTAGTAATCCTTGTGTGTGACACCACGAGAGCCTGTGAAGTTTTTAGGGTTTGTATTAAGAAGGTCTTCGTCTACCTGACGCTTAGAGCCTCTTACAATGTTGCTAAACTCACCACCTCCTACAAGAGCTGACTCTACTTCTAAAGCCGAAGCCCTAGATACGTTAGGGTCGCTGACGTATTTGTAGTTTATACGATTGTCTACACCGTGTTCTTCTACAATCTTACCTATTTCAAATTCAAATGGACCTATCCTCAACATCTTAAGAACGTTGTCATCAGTCATCTGAACAGCATGCTCCCCTACAAAGAAGCGGAAAAGCAATCCGTTACTCTCAGAGGGTAGTATGGTTAACTTAGTAACTCCAGGTATAAGCTCCCTAGCTATACCCATCTTGATTCTTAAGTTCTCTAGAGTATAACCATCTACACCTTTCTCTAATTCTTTTTTAAGTAGGTCTAAACCCTCCTGACCAACATCTAACGTACTGAACGGAATAGATCCGAACTGGCCGTTAGGGTATTGGATAGCCATTACTACCTGACCATTTAAAAATCTCTGGTTAATCCTACGAGTCTGAAGATCCCCAAACTCTCTACCCTGTAGAGGCTGCCCAAAGATTACGTTCTGGTCTTTTACGATTCCTATAGATGCAACAGAGTCAGTCTCAAGATTAATTACATCAGCAGCAGGTACAATCTCTGCACCCTGTATAAGATTACCTGCACCTCCAAACCTTAATGTTTCTACCTTACCTGGAACAGACTCTTGAGTTTCTAGAAGCTTAGCAATAGTTGCACTTGTAGTGTTCCTCTTAGGGTCAGGCAGAGTACCTAATATGATATCTGTACCAGCAGCATATACTAGTATAGCTTTACCTTTCTTCCCATTCTTTGACCCATCTCTGTTTAGGAAGTCATACTCTTCTGACATCTTAAACTCTACACCTTTCTCACGCAAAGCTTCAACACCTTCAGGTGTCTTAACGAAACTCCTGTTTACTTCAAAAGGCTTAGAAGCGTCGTGGCCTGGAACTAGATTTCCAGCTTCATCATAGATGACTTTACCCTTATCGTTTTCAAACTCCCCACCTAAAAGCTCTACAACAGCAGGCTTTCCCTCTTCAGCATCAGGTACAACTTTAGTACTACCATCCCCCTTAGCAACTTTAGATACACCCTTTCTAACTCTAATTATAGCTTCTTTTATGAGCTTCCCATCTTTACGTATCTCAGGCTCAAAGACAAAGTCTATTATCTCTTTTCCTTCCCCAAGCGTTTCATCTTCAATGTAGTCGCGCACCTCGGGGTTCATACCACCATCATATTTCTTCCCCTTATGCTCAATTATCTCATACCCTTCTTTCTTAAGCTCTTCGATAGTGTCATTGACTTCAAGCAGAACATCAGGGTCTAGCATAGAATCTAGACCCTTTTCCTGAGATAGGTTGAAGTGATTAAGCAATCTATACGCAGCAGTAAGTTTCTTTATTGGGTCTGTAGCATCTCTGAATCTCTTAGTATGTTTATCTGCTTGCGTCTTCTGTTTTTGCTTATTAGTTTTTTTCTCCGGCTTCTCCTTAGGGGAAGGCTCAGGCTTTGGCTCAGGTTTTGGAGCGGGCTCTTTGTGAGGATTCTTTTTACGATCTTCAATAGAGCTCTTTAGTATTAGAGCTTCTACTTCTTGAGCCTGACTTTTGTTTTCCAGAGTAGAGATAAGCTCCAATCTTTGCTCTAACTCTTTTAAAGTTTTCTCTTTATGATCCTGCTGTAGTGCATACTCGTGTCCCCTACGTCTAGTTTGCTCCTCTCTTATTTTACTTTGGTACTCAGGCGGCAAATCTTTAAACTGCTCACTCTCAGCAAATGACGCCATCTGAGCCTCGGTGATTGTAGATTTTATAATGTCCTCAACTTTCGCTTTAGACTGCTCCATCATAGCCTGCTTCTCAGACGCACGCTTTCTTTCTATAAATGCTACCCTAGTTTCAGGGCTACTCATAAGTTGCTCAAGTGCAAATACAGCACGAGCTTTATTAGCGCTTAACTTAACTAAGTCATCTTTCTGGCGCTGCATTTCCTGACGCAGCAAAGGGTCTTGTATTCTATCTACTGCATCCTGAAGCTTTTTCTGAGCTTTGTCTGTCATAGAGACATATGGCTTTTTACCAAGTAGCTCTGCAGATTCTGTAATAGGTTTACCTGTCTCCTCTACTTCTTCTTTTGTAAGAGGTCCTTCAAGAACTTCTTCAGTTACAGCTTCTCCTCTTGTAGCAGAGTTGAGATTGTCAACCAAGCTTTGTATACGATTACTAATATCTGACTCTTTCCAAGAGTAATCATACAGCAAGTTGCGGTACTCTTCCTCATCAGCTCTCTGCTTCTTCGCTTCCTCAGTATTAGCTCCTCTTACCCAATCTCCTATAGTAGAGTTGGTAGGCTTACCTGGTACAGCAATATCAATCTTCTTTTTAAGCTCTAGGAACTCATCAATTTTCCCATCAATCCTATTGATTATTTCTTTAGGATTAAAATCAATACTAGGGTCTATACCAAATGCTTTTGCAAACTCTTCTTTAGACATGTTACCAGCGTCTTCGAGCTGGTTTCTGTAGTACTTAAGAGTACCCAGGTTATCATGCATTATGACTTCGTTAGCCATCAACTGGAAAGCCATGTCTCTATGTGTCTTATGATCTCCTCTTTCAAGAGCAGCATTCATAGCATTATAGTATGACTCATGTTCTGCAACAGCCTTAGCTCTGACACCAAGGTTATAAAACTGTGGAGAGTTCAAGGCGTTTATAGCCATTGCTCTTCTCCCTCTTTCTTTCTCCCTAGTCTCCTTATTTGCATAGTCCATAACAGCTCTACCACCCCCAGTAAAAGCACCAATCAATCCACCGAGAAGTAAAGAATCTAATCCTTCTTTTGTATCAAGGTCAGACCACGCTCCTACTAAAGCCTCAGACCAATCCTGTGGTCCTGATATAGGTCCAGTTGAACTTTGTGATGCAGCTAAGTCTTCAGCAGCCTGGGCTATCAGGAACTGTGAACCTTCCTCAAACGACTCAGTAAATAAACCTTTTACAGGTCTTCTAGCTATGTTGCCAGCTGCTCTACGCATGAAACTTTGCTCAGCATATTTACCCCCAGACTTAGTTATCCCACGCATGTTAGGCCTCATACTCCTAAATCCTGGAGCTAGAGCTCTACCAAACTGAATCCAGTTAGTTGTTCCTACAAGAGCTGTGTTAAATAAGTAGCCTACATTGGATACTTTACTTGCTATATCTCTTGCCTCTCTTCTGTCAGACCTGCTAAGCTCAGATATAGATACGCCTTTCTCCTCTGCCATAGTGTTCAAAGCAATTTGCTCTGAAGACTTTAAGATATCCCTAGCTTCTACAGCAGCCTCAGAGTGAGCCATTGCTGCTCCAACAGCAAATCTCTCAGCAGCATTTTGTACATAGTTTTTCTTAGCTATGTTGGATACCGTAGTCGTTACGTCCTCTCCCCTCTGCACAGCTTTCATGACCTTGTGGACATCGGACATCTTGTCCGCCCCAAAGAGACCTTTAGCTCCATACCTCAATGCTTTTGAACCAAGTTTTAAACTTTTTATAGCAGCACCACCTCCGACTAAAGAACCTGCAGCATAACCCAATCCGTTCACAAAGTCTTGTGACCAGAACGTAGCATAATTTAAATTCTCAAAACCTATAGCTTCTTGCTCTGCTTTGGTTTTGTAGATTGGAAGAGTGTGCTCCATCCAATCCTTAAACTCGTCTACGTATTTACCCGTGGTGTTGTTCCAAAGACGATCAATGTCACCACTATATATAGATTCCCCAATACCATTAACAAGACCTGCAACTCCTTCTACAGCTGTAGCTCCCATTATTCCTAAGCCCTTACCTATTCCCCGCACCCACTGCTCAGATTTTGGTTGGTTCTGTGCACGTATCTCGTTAATATCAACTCCAGGTCTAAGGTTAACATTATAGTCTAAGTAAGATTGCCTACTCCCATCGAGCTTCATTTGAACGGGAAGCTCTACTACATTGTTCTTCCTGTACGAAGTAGCAACCTTTCCTGTAAATGGATCTAAAGGTTTTTCACCTTTCTCGATAGGTAAAGCAGTGAACGGATCAATTGCTTGATTTTTATTGTCATCCATATTACCTCAGTTGGATAAGATTATTGTTTACAGCCCCAGTGAATATGGGATTCTGCAAAGACTGGGTACCTGTCATTGACTTACCTTCAGAATCATAGACAATAACAGTCTGATCATCCAAGTTAAAATCTAAGGTACCATAGAATGGTTTAGTAGGATCTTTTCCAATGGAACCAGCCCAGTCAAGTTCCATAACACCTGCCCCTCTGCCTTGAAGTATGTCAGAGTAACCACTGAGTTCCTGAATCAACTTCATTGCCGGGGTATTAAAGTAATCCTGCACGCTAGGTATTTGAAGACCACTACTCTGAGTAAGAGGTATCAAGAGCTCACCTTTACTATCATCATCTGGATTATTGTAGTTAACCTTCATATGACTAGGAATACCATGCATAGGCAGAGATCTATTAACTAGAATATTTTCTACTTGCACATCCTCAGGTCTAATTCCAAAATCATCTAAGGTTACGGTCTCACCAGAATTAGGGTCTATTACAAACTGGTTAGATTTCAATCCTCCGTTATTGAAGTAGTCTTTAACGTCTTGCTCCATAGCTTTAGATACTGCAGGCTTCATACCAAATGAACTTAGTGGTACATACTCTAGAGCCATCGAACCTGTTTCTCCTCTAGGGTCTTCCTTCACAGGAGCATTGTTTACCATGTAGTCTCTAAGATCTTGTTTTGCGTCATTATAATCTTGGTACTGACTATAAGCCATACCTGGGGATACACCTTCCATAGCGTAAGCTGCTCCTAATTTAATAGCACTAAACAATCCTCCGCCTGAACTATGTAAAGGGTTATTCCTCACTCTATTCTCCAAGTCTTTATACTCAGGATCATTCTTAGCTTGATCTCTATCGAGTCCGTATACATATTTAAATATGTTGTTCTTAGCTACCAAGTCTCTTTCAAGATCTTCTTTCTGCTCTTCCATATATCTAAGTTCTTCTGGAGGCAGTCCACTTTCTTTACCTTCAGCTATTTCCTGCGTTAAAGAAACTACTTGTTTTTCTACTGCTTTTATCTCTTTGTCTGTTCCTTCAGCTGTTCCTCCCCCCGGAGTCTGATAATGAATAGCGTTGTCTGTGAACACAAGACCTGTTGCAGAAGAGCCAGAAGCAGAAGCTTCCATTTGAGCTTTAACTCCTTCTAGATATATAGGATTGTACTTTACAGTTCTCTTATTTACTGTATCCATCTGCTGCTTACCAGTAACTGCAGCTTGTCTGTATGTATCTAGCATTGAGTTCTTTGCATCGAACTCCAGCTTACGTCTCATAGTCTCAGAGTTACCAGAATCTATAGCTTGTTGAATTTTACCAATAGCTTCTAAATCAGGATTCTCAGCCTCTTTCAATTGATCTATTTCCTTATTAAGTGCAGCTACAATTTCTGAGTCTTCTTTGCCTAAGGTCATTCCTTGAGCTTTTCTGCCGTAGTAGCCTTGCACTCTAGGGTCATTAAATACTCCGTTTAGTGCTGCATTTACCTTGTCTGGGTGTATTTGCTTTATACCCTGAGTAGTACGTACATCGTACATACCATTATTAAAGCCTATGATATCCTGCACTACTAGGTTACCATCTACTGAGATATTGGTCATAGCTTTATTAATCATGTCCAACAACTTAGGATCTTGCCAAGCCTTCACACCTTGAAAGTAGTTATTAGCCTCGCCCTCTTCATTAACTTCTAAACCTTTATAGGCAGATGTAGACAAGCCTAAGTTTATATTGTAATCATCTGCATCTATATCCCCTTTCTCCAGGGAGTCAGACAGTTGCTGCTGGTACGTCTGGTACCTTTTAAGATTTTCAGTTAAAGGAGCTGCACCTTTTTGATACAATGTACCAGCCCTCAGAACAGAGTTAGTAAAGTTGGAAAGATTGCCGAAGCTATTCTTTGATGCTTCCTGGGCTACAGCATTAAGAGCACTATCTGTAGAAGATAAAAGATCTCTACGCATTTTCTGGTCACCTTCAAAAGGTGCTGCTTTCAATGAAGCAGCTTGCCTGCGCAGAGACTCGTTGTTTATCAAATTATCCATATGGCGCTGATACGCCTTGTTCAAGCCTTCAGGGGTAGGATCTACATACCCGCTAATGACTTGACCAAACTGAGCTTTCTTTCTCATTTTCTACGCTTTTTACGTCTAACCTTATTAGACTTCTTGATGTATCTGCCTTTCCTAGCTTCTTCCTCCTTAGGCTTGAAAGCCTCTTCAACTTTAGAAGCTTGGTCGTTGACAACCTTTATATCTCTAGAGCCCATCCCAAACGGAGTATTGCCTTTGTATACATTAGCATAGTAGTCAGCAGCAGGTGCACCGTACTCCATCATGTCACTCCCAAAGTTAGCATACTGCTGGTTATAGTCTTTAACAGTCTGAGTACCAATCTTACCAAGCTGATTCATAGCATTAATATCCTTCTGGACATTCATTGCTTGAGCTCTGTTCTGCTGACCTACGTTAAACTGACCTGCTGCCATAGAAGCTTGCTGGTTACTTCTACGTATACCTACGTTAGTTCCCTTCTCCTGACCAGCTATTTGGATATTAGCTCTGTTCTCTTGGTCAGTAATACCACGTTGAGACTGCTGTCCTGCAGCTAAGTTCTTTTGTTGCATAGCAAGTGCTGCTGGGCCTGCAAGTCCTGAGCTAATTCCTGCAGATCCTGCTTGAGTCTGTTGTGCTGCAGCTGCGCGTTCTGGGTCTAGGTTTACTCTACCCATACGAATCTCTTTCGCATAAGCAGGAGCCATTGACTTAGCAGTAAAGTCTTTATTGAGTGCAGCAAGAGGTCCTAATGCTTGGAGCGTAGTACCTGTCATCCTAGGTCTAAACTTAGCAGGGTCTCCTTCTGCTTCAGCAGCGGGAGCTTCTTCAGTCGGTGCAGTTTCTTCAGGAGCAGGCTCTGATTCATCTACAGGCTCTTCAAAATTACCTACATCCCATTCTGATGGATCCTCAGGCTTAGGCCCCTCAGGTGTTTGCTTGTATGGTACATAAGCACTAGCAGTTTGCGCACCAAGCTTACCATCTACCTTAATCTGCTGGTCTTCAGGAGCTTTCTCATTGTACTCTTTCTGGAATCTTTCCACGTCTTCAGGCTTAGATGGGTCAAAGTTCTCCCAATCAAACCAAGGATTGTTCTCTTTAAGACCTGCTACTTCATCTGTCCCAACCTTCTCACCTTCTTTTTCATATGTCCCAAGCTCAGTCCTAGATTGTCCTTCTATAAAATCTCTAGCTTGTGACCCTTCAGGTGCAATTTCATATCCTTCAGCGTCAGAGTCTGCAGGCATTACATACCCACTGTCTTCAGCGAACTGACCTTCTTGAGCTTTAATCTTACTGGGATCTCCATCACTACCCCTAAGTTCCTCATTGAGTCTAACATAGCGTGCAGTAATCTTAGCTGCTTCCATGTTATTCTTAGCTCTCTTGAGCTCTCTCTCAAGGTCTTCAGCTAAAGTGTTACCTGTAGCAGGGTTTTTGATGTGGTCAGATACTATGTATTCCTTTTCACCTTCTGTGGTGTCTACATCAACCTGCAACTCACCATCTTCTACCTCAAGGCCTGGCTTCTTCTTACCACCTTCTTCAAGTATGATACCACTGTCAGAGCCCATACCAGCCTCGTCGTGCTTATTGCCGTGGAACTTAAATGCACCATACCCAATAGGCTGCATAACACCTCCTGGGAGTTTCTTAGCAGTCTCTTGCTCAACTTCTCCCCCAGTCTTCATGTTGCGCATGTTCTTAGCGAACTGCGCTCTACGTCTTAGAGTATCATTGTTACTATTCATTGCACGTTCTATGCATTGATCTGTAACTTTACCCCCACAGTAATCTGTGAATGCGCCTATGGTTCCTTTCTTCTTCATCTGGCGTTTAGCCTTTTGAAGAAATCCATCTTTTTTGTTAGCCATTATCTAAATGATTTACGGAACTTAGTACCAGCCGCATACAAATGTACTAAATTTCTGTTAGTATTATCCTTTATAAGTCTGACCCCCATATAGTGGTCAATCATCTTTCTTCTGTTATACCACTCTTTATTCTCATTAACATAGTTGTTGTTTACTATGCCTTCCTCTGTGAACATGGTAGTAGCTTGAGGGTGTACTGTAACTGAAGTTGTTATGTTTCCTGCAACGTTTTCAGTACCAGTGATTAACTCACCGTCGTTAAGCTGTTGCTGCACTGATAGATCTCTAATGTCGTTGATGTACCACATTCTATCTACCAGCCTAGCATTGTTTAAGTAGTTGATTGTCCTAGGAACACCTGTAATCTGAGTACTATTGTATGCATAAAACTCATCGAATACAGGATTAGATATGCGGAATGATTCCGATATGCTATTCTGGTCAGGAAGGAAGGACTCAGCCCAGTAGAACAGGTTAGAGAACAGCTTAGACTCTCCAGCTCCTGTATTGTCTATGAACTCTACTTCGAAGTTGTATATATCTCCGTAGAATCTACCAGGGTTATTCTTATTAGTATGCTCCCAGCTTCTGTCTTCAGCAAAGCTGATCAGGAACTCAGAGGTGTTAGTGTACAGTCTAGGTCTGTAGCTGTGTCTGCTACCCCATACCTTCATCTCAGGGTAGTATGATACTGTCCACCCCTCTTGTCTAAAGTAAGTGGGGTTACCAAATCCTATAGGTCCGCAGAATACAGTACCTGCAGCTTTAAAGTTTACACGCTCTCCAGGTACAGATATCTCATCACCTTCATTACAAGGTTCTCCTGGAATATTTATGATGGTAGGTATGTTGTTTACGATTACAATCTGACCACTGTAGAATGCCTCAAAGAATGCTTCTGTAGGAACTGGTTCATGTTTAGTAATCAGCACACGCTTAAACAGTGGATCATAGCCAAGAGTAAATCCAATAGGGACAGTAAGCTCTGTGGTAGCATCAGTGTAAAAGCCATTAGCTGCTGCGTCAACACTGTCAAGGTTTATCCCAAACTGCTCTATAGCAAATGGCATATTCTCTCTCAGCCATGTCTCCATGCCGTTAGTAATATCCTGAATGCCTTGCCCACTAACGTTGTAGACTTTCTTGTCTCTATAGTTTACATAGAAGTGACCATACGCTGTAGTTACATGTGCATGTCTTGAGCTAGTACCTGCATGTCCTGCATCAGCTTGCATAACCTCATCAGGGTCTTGGGTAAAGATGTTACCACTTCCAATGAATGCAGTAACAGCATCAATAGATAGTTGCTCTTTACCTTTAGTCACAAACAATGACCTGTCTGTGTGTATGTACAGGTTACCGTTTAGGTTAAACAAGTTCTTTATCTCACCTCTGTGTGCAGGTATGTCTTTGAATTCCAGTGCTCTAAACTTCCTAAACCCATCAGCAAGACTGCCTGAGTCTACATCAGAACGTACTACCCTGTTAGGGAATGTCTGCACCTTAGTCAGGTCAGAGTATATAGGTAGTGGTGTAGCAACCTTCAAGATCTGCAGTGCAGAGAAGTGAGGCTCGTACAACAACTTATCAGGTTTGGTCAAGTCTTCAGTAGGAGGTACAAAGACAGTATTGTTAGCTGTGTTGTAGTCAAAGAACATTGACGTTTCACCCCTCTCTACATCATCTACATGCCTAAATCCTATGAGGTCATCAGACTCACACATGAATGTGTAGACTGTAGACACTGGATTGACATCACCTTTTACCCAGTTTGTGGAGTCTTTTAGGATACCTATAGTCTGCTTAGCAATGTCATAATCAGTAGGAGTACTGCTATTAACAAGGCCATTAGCTACACCAGCTACCCAGTTCCATATAGCACTCCCATCTGTAGCTCCAAACCTCAGAGCAGAGGCCATATTAGTATTACTGTAGTCTAGCCCTGACGGTATATCTGCCTGAGGTTTAAGCAGATTACGGATAGCATTTGCTGATAAAGCTCTGATATTGAGATAGTCTACATAGTCTTGACTGTTCTCATATGGACTTAGTAGCAACGAATCCGCTCCACCATCACCTTGCTGAGATGCACCTCTGAAGTAAGCATGTCCGTAGCTCTGAGATGTAGTTCTGAATGAGTACTTAGTAATGTAGGTATCTCCTCCATATATATCAGGTGACTCTGCTCCTAAGTAATAGTTGACTCTATCCCCAACCCCATTACCACCTGTACCTTCATCAAGGTCTACAGCTCTAATAGGTTGGAAGTGCCCTGTCCATACTAACTGCTGAGCATGGAACGGGTTAAAGACATCAGTACGAGTAGCACACACATTCACAAGCCAAGCCATAGGAAGACCGTAGAACTGATTAGTAGGCTTCATGATGAAGTTCAATCCTTGGTAATCCTTAGGATCTTTGAATTCATCATTGTCTTGATTAAAACTATCTACTGCAGGTGAAGTGCCCCATACCTGCCATGTCAAAGGAACTCCACCTTGTGCAGCATCTGGGTACAGATAGTTGAATGACTCTCCCCATCTTACTGGTCCTACACGATTATTCCAAGTTACTTCATTGTATTGATATGCAGGAGCATGTCCTTTAAGTGCAGGTAGTCCACTAACTAGTCCAAATGCGTAGGATGTTTCTCCTGATCTGTTGAACAAGAACTTAGCTCCTTTGAAAGAACTAGAATCTTTAACTAAGTGATCTTCCTTACCATGCAGCAGTATCTTACTACCTGCATCTATAGCTAGAGTAAACCTGTTATCTGCAAATTCATCTCCCCACCAATAGTTAGGAGTGTTGTAAGGTATGCCATCACCACCCTTGATGTTGAATATACCGTTAATGGTAGCTGACGGAGATAGATACGTAGTCCCAATAAGAGTTGATGTTCTCCAGTATCTGACCCTAGACATCTTAGCCAATACAGCTGCTGCTTTCTCAGGCTTCTTTAAGTCATTATCCTCGGCAGGTTGGGTCATGTCCCTACCCTTCCTAGCTTTTCTAGCTCTTTTTGCTCCTTTACTGTTATCATTATCGTCGTGAGCTCCGTCCTCTGACTTAAAGTTGGAAGTACCATCGTCACCATCTGTTGTAAAGATGGTTTTTACATCATACTCACTATCGTCAGAAATGTCTAGAACTCTAGATGAACCGTAGAATGCTTTTTTAATAGCTCTGTCTGCGTCAAGCTGTCCCAATGACGCAGAGTCAGCCCACCAGAAATCTACAGTATTGCGTAGGTCTTGGTGAATCCAACCCATAGACCCAAACGTAGTGCTGTGAGCTGCTTGAACTTCTACATCGTTATAGGTAACATGAGGATCCCCATTTAAGTAATCCTCTTTGCTAAATTCACTTGGTGCTCTAAGCAGCTTATCGTGAGATACAGGCTCATTGACAACTCCTGGTCCTCCAGCAAATTGCCTGAATATTACCCCGTACTGACACTGAATGTGTGTAGCAGGGGATACATCTTCCCTATCCCTTAGCATAGTGAAGTCATGGAACTGGAATACAGGGTTAGAGAAGTATCTCTTACTACTGTTTGTATTCCCTTTCCACTCACCTATAGTATCTACTGTACTGCCGTCAGTATGATCTAAGCCTCCGTACATGTAGAATGCTTTGACGTACGGTCCTGATACTACAGCCTCTAGATTCTGCTCAGGAACTGCAGCTACTTTAGGCTGTGATGGTACTGCAAGACTTTGCCCAAGTATTGTCTTGTCACTCTGATTACGCTTAGCGTAGTATACTTTGTAACCCTGTACGTTACCTAGTATCTCTCTAGGTATCTTCACATTACTGAGCCTGATACCCATAATGTTTATGGACTCTGAGACAACCATGCTCCCATCTGTCCCAAGATCACTAGCTGTATTTCTTTGACCTCCCTCAGGGTTATAGTTCCACTCTAAATAGTTTTCAAGGGGATCATTCCTACGTATCATAAATGACCTAGAGTCATTCGTGTTAGATGGCATTCTGTGATGCCTTACTGGTGTGTTTGCTAAACTATTAGCTGGGTCTATGAGAGCATTACCCTCATTAGACACATCTCCTATGAGGAAGTCTCTAGTGTTAGGATATCTCTCATTGATATTCTCCCAGTATCCTGTAGTTACATTTAGGTTAGCTAGTGCTTCAGATGTATCTACTATCTGGTATACTCTAAGACCAGGATTCTGCTGAACCATCTCACTTGGGTTAAACCCGTGAGCTTCTTGGTGATTCTCAGGACTGTAGAGAGATAGGAGATCTGTTTCCCCCATACTTCCACTAGTGTTAGTCTGCTGATTTGTAAAAGTCAGACCATTGATAGTGGTTCTCTCTACGCCTTCCCTGCCTGGGATGTGATATGCATAAGTCTCTGATCCATCGTTAAGTACAAATGATATGTAGAATGCATATACTTCTCCTCGTCTGTAAGTCTTGCGCTTGAAACTGTATGCAGGATCTTTATATCCTTTACGAGTAGTAAGTTGATTATCAACTGCAAACTCGTTTAGTATCTCTGCGTAGCTCCTATCTACACTGTCTACATCTGAGGTCCAGTTACCTCCAGATAGCTCCCACACTTTACTGTACTGCTGCGGTACTAAAGAATCGTAGGTCTGCAGCATCTTAGCATACCCATAGTTAAGTATGAAGGTGCTGTACAGCCTAGGGTCAAAGCTGTCTACTCTGTCTACTACAGTATCAATGCGTATGTTATGCGCAAATGGCTGATAACCAATGTCTTTGTTAGACGTTACGTTAGCCATATACAGCCTATTGTCAAGCTGGTCTATTGACTCTGCAGCTATGTAGTCTACGTTGTCTACAACAATGTCTTCTACAGCTATACTCTGAGAGTCTTCTGTACCAGAGTATACTATGTCCAAGTCTATAGCCCCATTGAGAGGTACTTGGATAGGAGTTAGTTTGACTGCAGTCATTGCAGTCTTTTGCATCTTAATGACTACAGGCTGTATCAGCTCATAGTCTATACCGTCTAACCTGTTGATAGTCCAGCATATAGACTTACTAGTAGGGGTACCACCTTCAGCCCCTATGAATGCGTTTGTGGGGAGTGTGTTCTCAGGCTTAGGAGCTATGTATACAGGGTTAGAGATAGTAAAGTAGTTAGTCTCTAAGCCCTCATAGTCAGCATAAGCTAGAGCTAAGTAGTATGCTGCAGACGGTAGAGCACCACCGTCAAGTATTTTAACTTCCTCAAAGTTACAGTGATTACCTATTCTTGGAATAAGCTGCAGTTTGTGATGAGTGTTGTTCTGATCATACAGCTCGTTAATCTGACCTCCGTTAAATCTAAACTGTAACTGCTTAGTTACATTAATTACCCTAGGTGGGTTGTAGTTACTTGCATACTCAAAGCTTGGGTATATAGCCTCATACTCTACGAACCCATCAGTGAAGTACACAAGTATCTCACTTGCTTGGTTCCTACGCTGAGTGCATACTATAGGATTGCTGAGCTGGAAGTTTAGCAGGTTATTCTCATACAGTATTACTGTGTCCTGATTCCTTGTATCCAGTATACGTATTTGATCTGTAAGTATCTCTCCGTCAACCTGTTGACCGAACATTACTATGCGGTCATCATCTAGTACTACTCTACCTATTACCTTGAAATTAGCATTAGTAGGATACTCAGTAGTACCCCACTCATTGCTGATACTCCCCTTCTTGATATTGATGTTAGCGTTTAATGCATCACGCATTGTACCCTCAGGCTGATCTACCCGAGCAGTATCCTTGAACATACCTTTTCCTAACTTCTTCATCTTCCATAGGTATTGTACCGACCTCTATATATGTCTTCTCTATCCCCAAGTTCATCAAACACATGGTCATGTCTGTTGATGTTCGGGATAAGTCTAACCCATTGATTCATAAAGCTCTCCATCCTGTCAATGTCTGGGAACACTGCAGCGTTACGAGCTTGAGTACAGTAGTACTTCCACTTGTTGTCAGCAAAGTCATACTGTATCCCATTCTTAGCAGAATCCACTGTACCCCCAAGAAGCATCTTCTTGTAGATGTACCAGAACATAGCTTCCTTAAAGCTCACATCGTCTGGAACTAGTGGGTAACAGTCAGCATCTGTAGGCAAAGCTTTGTAGCTGATACATACAGTACCTGTAGGGAATGAAGTTTTGATATAGTCACTCTCAATGAAGTAGCAGCTTACATGGCTATCATGATGACAGTCAGGACAATCAGACTCAGGGAAAGTATTAGTACAATACTTAAGTGGGATAAGATGATTACCTTCCTCCCCACCTACTAGTGTATTCTCAAGTACCACTATCCTAGAGTTTATATCTCTAAGTTGGTGGTCAGATGTTTTAGCTATCGAGTTATAGTCTTTAACATCTGCCTCAGTTAGGGTAGATGTATAAGTTCCATTAGTAGAAGCTATAATGTGATTAGAGATAGCTTCTCTGGCTTGCGTATATGTTATCACAAGCTTTGCTACTTCATCTTTTAACTCAGATATCTCTGACTCAATCTCTGCAGACTTTATGTGACCACTTGTAGCTACCTGTTGAGGGTAATACAAATCAGCAGGTAAAGCTGCTTTGTGGTTCTTAATCTCCACAGTGCAGACCTTAGTAATTGTCTGAGCACTACTCCCAATATGCTCCAATGCTTCTCCTATCCACTCAATAGAATCATGAAGCCAATCCCCATTCTGAGAGTGAGGATTGAGATCACGCATGACTTTACGTACTATCTCCTTACTAGATATGGTTTTATATATCGCCATGCTTTCTAAATCTTAAGTATGCCAGATCATCGTCTTTGAGTAGTTTGGTCAGCTTCTCTTTATTACCTTTTATACCTCGTGTAGGTGTAAACCTATACGCACTCTTGTTAGAAATCTTACATCTAGACTTCTGCCAGTGATACTTACAGTACCAAGGATCAGTGTAGTATATGAACCACTTTTCACCTTGACCTGTAGATACGTCAAAGAGCTCCTTGCCTTTTGCTAGAAGCTCTTGCTTGTACCTATTGCTCTCCCACCAGTCTATTGTAGGCTTGCTGGGATTACGTTCTATCCTACGTATTGATAAGGTAGATAGGTTACTACCCATACTAAATTCCCCACCGTCAAGAATATGCTCGACTATCAGCATGTTGAATTCCTCACAGATTTGTCTAAACAGACGAGTCTCTATGGGGTCTTCAACATGCTTTACATAGTCTTTATGTATATCCTTGATAGTAAGCATTAGCGCTTCTTACCCATTTTAGCTTTACTCCTACGGTCCTTAAGAGCTTTCGTCATAGGTTCAGTCTTGTTACCGTCCTTGTCCA
>Ga0208134_1000150_pt1 | contig 42224 bp, 56 predicted proteins | sample VirMetDEL_Mar_31_FD_184515 | JGI IMG/M metagenome (GOLD analysis project Ga0208134, IMG submission 184515) | Aqueous microbial communities from the Delaware River and Bay under freshwater to marine salinity gradient to study organic matter... | ecosystem: Environmental > Aquatic > Marine >...
TCTTTTGGTAGAACTGCATGGATTGACAGGGGCATTTTTGATTTCCCTTTTGCAGCAAACGCTGACGGTTATATTTATGAGCATGAAATCGGATTTGACGATGGTACAACTAATCCAACCACACCAATTAATGCCTTCATACAGTCTAGCCCTATAGATATAGGGGATGGCGAGCAATTTATGTTGCTCCGTAAGATGATACCCGATGTTGATTTTAAAAACTCATCAGCAACTTTGCCTGATGTAAACATAACATTAGACGTTAAAAACGTGCCTGACGGCACATATTCTAATACACAGACAGATGCGTTTGTAAAAACACAAGCAGCCGCATTAAACGCAAGGACTGAGCAATTGTTTTTTAGATTGCGTGGTAGGCAGATGAGATTTAAAATATCTTCAGATGATCTTGGTGTGACTTGGAGACTAGGTTCTCCACGCCTAGATATAAGACCTGATGGGAGGCGCTGATGTCCAGACGTTTATCCCGTCCATATTTCCCTATACCCCCAGATCAGTACCAAAGAACGTACTTTAGTGAGGTTATTCGTGCATTTTCTGTGTTTTTGGAACAGATTCAAAATCCAGGTGACGTTAGGGCAACAGAGATAACTATCACCAATTTGCCCACAGATGACAGTGGACTTGAAACTGGGACTTTATTTCAACATGATGGTTATGTTAGAGTACCTTTAACCCATTCTGCTTTTCTTCGTGGATCTCAAGGCACAGGGACAGTAGGAACAGTAACAGTGAGCACAACATGAGCGATGAACATATTATAGTAATAGGCGATGGTTCTAGGTTTAGACCGTCAACATCTGTAGATAGGTTACAGTGCCATCACTGTGATAATGTGGTAGACACACCAGAAGAAGTTGCCTCATACCCAGATGGAACTTGTCCTGACTGCGGAAAGTCTTGGACAGCAGAAACTAAACGGCACACGGCTATTACGGTAACCGCGCCCGAAGCAATATCAGGAGAAGCATAATGCCCGATTATGGTACTACAAGTGGTTCAGGTACAGGTGCATCAAGTGGTTATGGAGGCGGCTCTGGTTACACTACTAGTAGTCAAGCATCAAGCGGCGGTTCTAAAGCTGCACAAAAAAGAAAAAAAGCAGCAATCCAAGCGAGACAAAGAGCAGAGAAAGCACTTGCAGATCAGAAAAAAATAGATGCAGCAAAGGCTAAAGCTCCGATACGAACAACAGCAGTAGTATCAAATCAAGAACAGCAGCGTTTAGCGGCTGAAGCTGCAAATGCTCGTCAAGCTTTACAAGACTTAGGTGGTATGACAGGTAACGTACCAATAAGTTCTATAAACCAGAGTAGTGCATCAAGACCATCTACAGCATATGATAGTTCTAGTCAGCAAACATCTAAAATAATAACAGGAGAACACTCCAACAAAAGCGCATTTGAAAAAGCCAGAGACGATCTTTTAATGGACATAGGCGCTAAAGATAAAGATGCAGATTATTACTACCGATTGTCTGATCGCACAAACGATGCGAAAGACAGGGCAAAAGCAGCGACACAAATCACTACAGACGGCCCAAGCACACGTTTACCCGTAGCTCCACCCGTAGCTCCACCCGTAGCTCCACCCGTAGCTCCACCTGTAGCCCCACCTGTAGCCCCACCTACTGTCATGCCGCCTGTATTGCCACCATATGTGACACCGCAACGTCCAACTTATGGTGGTGGTGGATTAGGTGCTTTTGGATATAGCCCTGCCTTAATGCAATACGAATCACAACAAGGAGCAGGTCAGGTTCCATACTACATGGCAGCAGCAAGAAACTCTATGAACCCAAACATGAGTCCTGCATTTATGCATGCTGCTAGGAACTATGACATACTTGGTGGAATGCAAAGAATCATGCCCCGACCTATAGAAATGATGAGCGCAAGAGAACGTGCTGAAATCATGAACATGGGAAGTAACTTTAATACACCTAACTATAACTCACCTTATTATCAGCCTTCTCCACAAAGTGAGTTTGATTACTTTAGTAATATGGTTAGTGGCAGAAGACGTGCACCACTAGCAGATATATTTCAGGGAAAGATGCCTGGAAGAGATTTTTCTTTTGGAGGGCCAGGAAAAGGTGCACCTAGACCTATGCCTCAAGACCAACGAAACAGAGCTATGGCAGGTGGTTTAGCTGCTTTAATGAATAGTGGGATGTTTGGATAATGCCTGCTACTGTTTTAGATGATTGGAAAATTCTACCACGTCTAATGATGTTGGCAGTTACGATCCTTACATATCAGGCAGTACATTGGTTTATGGGATTGCCTGATCCATCTGTTGCACAGAGTGGTCTAGTATCTGTTTGCATGGGTGCTCTTACTGGTTGCTTTGGCATATGGATGGGTAAAGAATCCACGTCTGCAAAGAAAAAAGTTGTTGAGGAGGAAGAGCTATGATTGCTCAACTGATAGGGCCGATAGCTAATCTAGCAGGTGGGTGGCTCAAAGGTAAAGCAGATGCAAATGCTGCAAATGCAAAGTTAAAGCTAACAGAGGCAGAAGCGAAAGCAAAAATCATGCTCTCAAAAGAGACATCGATTGCCGACTGGGAGCGCATCATGGCACAAGGCTCTCAGTCGAGTTGGAAGGACGAATATTTTGTAATTATTTTAAGTATTCCATTAATCTTATGTTGGATTCCAGGAACGGAAGGATGGGTTGATCGTGGTTTTGAACAGCTCTCCAAAGCACCAGACTGGTATTTTTACAGCCTTGGAATTGCAATTTCAGCAAGTTTTGGTGTGCGTGGCGTACAGAAGTTCTTTAAGAGGTAGCGATGAAGTATATGAAAGACATCGTGGTATTAGTACTTGCTGTAGGACTTATGGGAATACTTGGTTTAATTGTCTACGATGAATTTAAGATGGCTAATGAACATGGTGGTGAGCTAGACGAGAACATTATAGGCTTACTACAAATGTCAATGACTGGTGTGATCGGAGTTGTTGGTGGTTATATAGGTGGCAAGTCAAATGGCTGATATGAAGATACCTGTTGCTTTAGTCTTTGCTATGGCTGTGCAATTGGTAGCGTTAGTCTGGTATATTTCTGGGATGGTTCATGACATCGAACATCTTGAGGGAACAGTATCTGCACAACAAGATATTATCGACTTACTTAATGATGATGTAAATAATTTGTGGGAGTTTTGCACCTTTACTGAAAACAAATGGGCAGAGAGTTATACCTCTGACATGGTCTATGAACGTGTCTGTGGCACGAAGGAGTTTATAGATGAGTGAAGCACTAAAGACATTACAGGAAAAGATTGGATCTACACCTGATGGTTCGTTTGGGCCTAACACTGCAAAGAAGATCTGTGACCACTACGTTTTAAACCCAGAGCGTGGAGCACATTTTCTTGGGCAGCTTGTTCATGAAAGCGGTACGTTTCGTTATACACAAGAGAACCTAAACTATAGTAAAGAATCTATACTAGCAGTGTTTGGTAAATACTTTAAGTCAGAGAGCGATGCTGAAAGCTGTGCTCGTAACCCGCAGGCTCTAGCTGACCGTGTATACGGTGACAGAATGCAAAATGACGGACAAGGATGGCTATATCGAGGACGCGGATTTTTACAATGTACTGGAAAAATGAACTACTCTCAGTTTGCAGCAGACATGGATCTACCAGAGATTATGAAAGACCCTGATCTTGTAGCAACAAAATATCCTATGGAGAGTGCAATTTGGTTCTTTAAAAGAAATAAACTGTGGGATATTTGCGATGAAGGTGTGAACGATGAAACAATTAAGCGCCTGACAAAACGTATCAACGGTGGATACAATGGGTTAAAGCATCGCAAAGAAGAGACTAAAAAGATATATGAATGGTTAACGTAATTGATAGTTTGAACTTTTAGTGTTAAAGTTCAATAGAACTTTTGGAGATTTAAATGGTTCTTCCTCTACTGTTTAGCTTAGGACTACCTGCACTAGCAGGTACAGGTGCTCTTGGGGCTACCCTTGGTGCTTTTTCAGTGCCTGCATTAGCAGGTATGGGAGCAGGGTTAGGATCATTTATACAAACAGGAGACATAGGTAAAGGCATTCAAACAGGAATGGCTTCTTTTTTAGGGGGAAAAGTACTTGGTGGTTTGTCTGGATCTACAAGTGGGGCGGCAAGTGCAGCAGCGCAGGGTGCACCTACGTCAGGATTCTTGAGCGCAATGCCCAAGGCTACAGAGGTTGCAGCGCAAGGCGCAAGTGGGATGGGCGCTAATCTTTTAGGCCCAGAACTAGCATCAAAGAAGTTATTTGATTCTACAATAGGCGGTGCTTTAAATGTAGGTCAACAAGCCTTTATGCCTGCTATGATAGGTCAGACAATGGCAGACATGCAGATGATTGAGAATCGTGCAGCAAAAGATGATGACGATGATGAAACTCAAATACCTATGCCAAATCCGATGGTAAGAAGTTACAATCCTAATCCTTACGGGGGAAGCCCAGGGGAAGGTATGTATTTTCAGTATCAAAGAAGACCTAGAGTAGATGGCACAGTCCCACAACCACCATATTATTATGCAGAAGGTGGTGAGGTAGAGGTCGATGAGATGATGGAAGACAATGGCATGAATGAGAAAGATGTTATTGTCGAGGCGATTAAAGCAATTAAAGGAATGTCTGATCAACCAGAAATAGTCTTGGCTATGTTTGTTCAGAAGTACGGCGAGGAAGCATTACGCGATCTTGTCGGGCGAGTGCAGTCGGGTGAGTTAGATGATACTGTAGCTCGTTTTGAAGAAGGTGATAAAGGAATGGTTAGAGGCCCAGGAGATGGTTCTGGAGTTGATGACATGGTTCCTGCAACACTTGAGGGAGAGCAAGATGTTCTCCTGTCTGATGGGGAGTTTGTGCTGAGGAAGAATACTACTGATGCTCTGGAGAAAGCATATGGTGGTGGATTTCTTGACGTTATTAATCGTGCTGAAGAGGAAGCTCCTGAGAAACTTGAACAAATGGTGGGATAATTGAGAGTTAGCTTAGTGCCTCAAGAGGCAGTTGGCAGTGTATGGAAGGATGTTGATGGAATACTAAAAAGAGCAGTAGAAACTGTTAATGATAAGTCTAATGTAATAGATGTATTAGATGGAGTCTTTGATGGCACATATGTTCTTTGGGTTGTACTAGATGATGCAGATAAAATAATAGCCGCATTTACTACAAGACTTATAGTATATCCTCAACGGAAAGCATTGGCCTTAGACTGGGTAGGCGGAACGCAAATGAAAGAATGGGAAGATCAATTGATTGATACTATGAAGCGTTACGCAAATGAGTTAGGATGTAGTCATCTAGAAGGCTATGGAAGAAAAGGTTGGGGTAGAGCTTTGAAGAAATATGGATTCTATCCTGAGTATATAGCTTACCGAATGGAGTTATAAGATGGGAAAAGGCAGACAAACACAGGGCGATACAACGATCCGTAATACCAACTTACCTGAGTATGCAGATCCGTATTATAAAAGACTTCTTCAGGGTGCTGAAGATGCCATGATTCCTTATGACCCTCTTACTGGTCAGTCTAGATACACTCCATATCGTGGTGAGAGATTAGCAGAATCAGGAATGTATGGTGATATAGGTGCTTCTCGTGCTATGACTAGAGGCATTGCTCAAACTGGTATTGCAGGTATGCCAGAAGCTATGCAGGCAGGCAGACAGGGAATGGCTGCTACTGGACGTGGGATTGGTTATACAGATCAAAGTGTAAATCGTTTACGTCAAACAGGGCAATACAATCCTACAACCTTTACTGGTGATTCAGTAAATCAGTACATGTCTCCGTACATGCAGAACGTTGTAGACATTCAAAAACAACAAGCAAGATCAGACTTTGATAGATCTCAAGCACAAAGAGATGCAGACGCTGTAAGTGCAGGTGCGTTTGGTGGTTCTCGTAGAGGTGTTGTCGATGCCTTGGCAGAAGAATCATTGCAAAGTCAGCTTGGAGAAATACAGGCTATGGGTCAGCAACAAGCATTTGACCAAGCCTCTCGTCAGTTTGAAGCTGATCGTGCAGATAGACAGTTTGGTATAGGTCAGGCTCTTGCAGGTGAGCAGGCAGCATTAGGTGCAGCTAGTCAACTGGGCAGCATGGGTCAACAGTTTGCTAATCTGGGCGCAGGTTTGTCTGGTTTGGGTGAACGTCAACGTGCTGCTGATATACAAGGCGCACAACTACTTGATACTGTTGGTCGTGATATTAGATCGGAGGATCAGGCTCGTGCTGATCTTTCTTACGAAGACTTCTTACGACAAAGAGACTTTGCACAAAGACAATATGAGAGAATAGGATCACTGCTACAAGGTGTGCCTGTAACTCCTAATGTAGAAGAGCAGCGTATGGTTGCGTATAACCCGATACAACAGGCACTTGGTGCAGGTATATCTGCATTAGGTCTATATAAAGGTCTAGCGGGATGAACATAATAGAGCTTCAAGACAACCTAAAGGACTTACCAGATCGTAGGCTAATTCAAGAAATGCAAACGCCAACGGGTAACATGCCTCAGTTTCTGGTTCTTAGTGAGCTTACAAGACGCAAGAGAATGCGTGATGATTATAATCGTCAAGACGCAGCGAATATGCCTACAGTAGCAGAAGAAGTTATGACCGCAGCAGGTGTGCCGCAAGGTGGGATAACTGCAATCGCAAGGAACATGGCTCCAAATAGTTCAATTGCACAAAACACAAGTGCAGACATGGCAGTTCAGAGGGAGCCTACCCGTGCTCCTCAGATGATGGCTGATGGTGGAATATTAGAAATGAATGAAGGTGGCGGATTGTCAGGATTGCTTCAGGGAATCTTTGGCTTTGGTCGCGGTGATGAAGATATAGGAAAACCTGTACAGCCATATCCAGAGAACTCTCCAAACCCTCGTGATAGATCTACATGGATGAGAATGTATGGAGAAACACATAATCTTGATGGCTCTCCAAAAACAATGTCTCCTAACATCTCAGAAATAAACAAGCCAACAGACTATAAAAGTCCTTTTGTAAGCGATGTTAGTGCAGATGTTGGAGACTTTACGCCAACTGTTCCTGGGGCAGCGCAAGATCCATCAACCGATTTAGACATAGGTAACATATTGGCAGGCTCACAGAAGTTTGGTTTTGATAGGATTCCTAATCAAGACACTACTAGTGGATTGCCAGTTGCTGCTCCTGACTTTGATGCTACAGACGAAGAAGATTTTCTTGATGCAGAGTCAGAAAGACTTGATCAGCTAGATGTTGCTGCTGCAAACATGGGTGATCAGCCTCTACCTGATGTATCACAAATAGATCCTGAAACTAATCTAGATATATCTGCCGCTTTAGGCATAGGAAGCTTAGGCACAAACCTAGCAGACGCTATGAATAATCCAATTGGAGACTTACCGTTTTTACCCCCTCCTACTCGTGACACTAGAGAACCTAGCTCTCCTACTGATGCCACTATCGGCAGCTATGGCAGGACTACTGTCGGTCAAACAAAAGATGAAATAGAAAGAATGAATCAAATGCTGGATTTGGAAGGCATTGGGCCAAGCACCGCAGGTGAAATTATTTCTAGCGCAATAACGGAAGAACAAAATAATAGAGAGTCTAGCGATTCTACTTTAAGTGGTAATAATTTTAGCAACGATCCAACCACAGGATACTCTTACCCGACAGACGTACTTCCGCTTGATCCCAGAATGGAGGGAAGGCAGGTTGCAGGGAGAGTAATAGATGCGTTGACAGAGGGTGAAGGTGGCGGTCTGCCCGAAGATATTTACGGTGGATTTGAAGATCCAGAAGCAATAGCGAGACGACAAGAAAGTCTCCGTAAACCGACAGGTTTACCAGATGAACTCAGATACGATGATCCAGATATTTCAGAATTTCTCACGCCATCACTAGGGCAAACCACAGGAACAGGACTTAGTCTAGAGGGTGGCGTAGAATCACTTCTCCCACCATCACTCACAGGTAGTGATACAGGTGATGGCTTAGGTGATGATGGCTTAGGTGGTGATACAGGGGGAGGTGCAGGTAGCACAGTTGGAGATTCCTATAGCACACTTGAGGGTCGTATTGCTAAGATGCTTGCGGATCGTGAGAAGTCAGCAGAGTCAGATAAATACTTGGCACTTGCTCAGGCAGGCCTAGCGTTAATGGCATCTGATAGCCCAACATTAGGTGGTGCTATAGGTGAAGCAGGTCTCGTTGGCATTAGCCAAATGAGGGAAGCTCGTAATCAATACGACAAAGACATCCTTGGTTTACTAGGAACACAAGCAGATATAGATGCTGCAAGAAGAGATGCTTCTTTATCAGAGAGACAGTTTGGCCTTAAAGAAAGAGAGTTGGAGTTAGCAGAAGCTGAAGCCGCTCTACCACCAGGATTATCTGCCAGTGAAAAGAATGCATTCTTGAGGGAGTCAGGTGATTTGTTTAGTGAGTTAAACTCCTTAAACACTATTATTGAAAGTGGTATTAGACAAGGAGAGTATGGCCCTGAGACAATATCAGAAGCAGAAAAGAACGCTTTGATTAAAGAACGTAATGCATTACAATCTCAGTACAATAAATTTATAGGTTTGGTTAATCCTAATTTGGCTAACATCCAAACTGCTGAGTAATCTGGAGGCTACATGGGTGTTATCTTTGTAAAAGATCCACAAACAGGAATAGATTACTCTGTAAACATTGCAGGAAGTTCTCCAACAGAATCTGAAAAATCCAGAATAAATAAGTTTTTATCAGATAAGAGAACACAAGCTCCAGTTGTAACTCAGCAATCAGTTCAACCAGTGCAACAGGAAGCAGAGGGTGGCTTTGGTACTGCTGTTGGCATGGGGATCGATCAGCTACAGAAAGCATACGGCTCATCACTTGAGGGCATAGGTAGTATTAGTGGATTAACTGGTTTAGAAAATTACGGTCAGTCTGTAATAGAAGCTAATGAACAGCAGATAGCTGAGAAAGCCCAGAGCCTTACACAACGTGAAGATATAGATAGCGTAGGAGATGCGTTAAAATTTTACGTTGAGACATTAGGTCAGCAAGTTCCACAGCTTGGCACAACTTTAACAGGTGCAGCGGCAGGTGCAGCAGCAGGAAGTTTTGTGCCATTTGTTGGAACTACTATAGGTGGTATCGTTGGTGGTGCACTTGCGAACATTCCTTATTTCTACGGTGATAATCGTGAGGCACAGAAAGATGCTATTGATCGTGGACTAAGAACAGAGATGAGCGAAGGTACTGCATTTTTATCAGCCCTTCCTCAAGCTGCACTGGACTCAATCGCTGATAGATTATTGATAGGTAAGGTTCTTAATCCTTCAGTCATAAGATCAGGTGGTATATTCACTCGTGCAGCAAAAGGTATTGGTGTTGGTACTATAGCTGAAGTGCCTACTGAGATTGGTCAAGAGGTTATCAATCGATATCAAGCAGGTCTTCCTATCGCTGATGAGGAAGCATTTAAGGTATACGAAGATGTCGCTATAGCAGCAGGTCTTACAGGTGGTACTGTTCGAGGTGCTACGAATGTTATTGGTGGTGATATTCGTAAAGAGCAGAAAGCTAAGGAAGAAGAAGAAGCATTTAAACAGCTTCAAGAAGATGCAGAAGAAGATTCTGCTCGTACTTTAGAGAACATTAATCGTATCAAAGAGTCAGAGCAAAGAGAAGATGAGGATCTGATTATAGATCCTGTTGAGGAACAAGAAAAATTAAAAGCAAGACAAGATGAAATAGAAACAATATCTGGCGTTAAATACACTAAAGCCTTACCTTCTCCATCTGTACCAAAGCCACAAGATACTGATAGACTAACACCACAAGAGGAAATGATTGCTCTTGGTCAGGCTGCTCGTGAGTCAACCCTACCTTTTAATCCTGTAGAAATGTCTGAGCTTCCTATTAGTGAACGTATACTTATACAAAATGCGAGAAGAGTTCAGGGAACAGATCAGACTCAACCTGCATCTCTTGATGAGATAAGACGTATCCTTGGTGAAGAGGTAGCATCTAGAGAAGCCATAAAGCAAAAGCCTTTATCTGGTGGAACGTCTCGCTTTCAGCCAGTTGAAAACAAATCATTTACACAAGATCAGTTTGATCGTGCTGTCGAAGAAATAAAAGGACAAAAGAAATATACATTTCCTGCCATACAAAAAGCTATTAGATCAACTGGCGTATCTAAAGTACCAAGGTCAATGGTTCTTGATGTTCGTGATGAGATGGTTAACCGTGGCATACTAAGACGATCTGATAAATCAAGAAATGGATACGAGGTTGAGCCAGATGTCGAGGCGGTCTCAGATGAGATATCTTCTTATCGCAAGACAGTGTCTGATATTAACAAAAGCATACAGGCAGCAAAGAAAGAGCGCGTTGGAGTTCTTGAGGCAGCTAGACGTGCACAACAACTGGAAAGAAACCCGCGTAAAGCTCGTGAGCTAAACCTAAGAGCAGATCAAATCGAGGGAGAGATAGCTAAAGCAGAGCAGAATAAAGCAGAAGTCGAGCAAAGAATAGAGCAAGACCCATTGTCTAGGACAATGCCAACTACTGAAAACCCAAAAACAATATTACCTTCTGATGTGGTAACGGAAGAAACTACTGAGGGACAAAGGGCTGCGCTCGCTCAGTCTGTTTTAAACTATGATCGTGATATAAAATTACAGAAACAAAACTTAGCAAAGTTAAAGAGACAAGCTAAAAAGGCAAAGCTTCCTCAAGTAGAAAATGAATTAGTCTCTGAAATAGAAGCAGACATTGAAAAGAAAACATATCTTAGAGATGCTGCACAATCTAGGCTTGAAGCTCCATCATCTCCAGTCCAAGTTGCACCTGAAAAAGCAGAGGCAAGTGCTGCGAGATCATTGTCTAGTAGGGCTGCAAACACCACACGCAAATCTTCTTTCGATGCCAGAAGGCAGCAGGTGTTCAACGCTCTACGTCAAAGACTAACAAGGCTTGGTTTGCCTGATGTTAACTTAACTGCTGAAAAAATAGTTGCCCCTGAATTGTTGCAGGAAGATAGCCCTGCTTTAGTAGAGGGTGTGTTTAGCAGCAGTGATTCAAATAAAATGATAGCTTTGTCTATGGAGATAGTTGATCCAACAAAGTCACCTCAAGAACAATTTGATGTTTTAAAAAGTGTTATGAATCATGAGGTAATCCATGCGCTGAAGAACTTAGGATTGTTCTCAGATGCAGAATGGAACTCATTAAGAAGGTCTGTAGCGGAACGCAAGTACGTTCACATAAAAGATGGCAAGCCAGTAGAGCGTAAGTACACATACCTTGATCGTGCCAAATCTATGTACACAGGCATGGGTCTTAATGATGCATCGATAGAAGAAGAAGCAATCGCTGAGATGTTTAGAGATTACGCAGACGGCAAGATAAAAATAGCAGGCCGTCCAAGAACATTGTTCGAGCGGATTAAAGATTTCTTTGGCGCTATCTTTGGAGCTAATCAAGATGCAGGTTTCAATAGTGTCGAAGACATATTTGATAATGTAAGAAGCGGTAAGGTCGGTGGTCGTGAGCGTGTTGCTGCGAATCCAGAAGCAGAAGTAGAGGCTGAGTCCAGAGCGTTCTCTCTTAAACGATTTACTCCTGAGCTACCAATGGCTCCTCCCGAAGCAAGGGCGCACAAGTTACCATATGAATTACTGATTGAGGGTAACGGTCAAGATCCTATCGTTCCAATTACTCAGAAGTTTACTCCTGCAAACGCAGATAGGAACAATAGTGCAATTGAACTAATCATGGAGAACAACCCAGATGCTATGATGTCTGTAGGCAACTGGGCTAAGGCAATGCAAGAAGCACTAGGAGGTGACTTCATACCTGCTCCACCACTTGTAGGAATTGAATATTCTCAGAATCCACAGGTCATGGCTGACAAATTAAAGCAGCTTACACCTGAGCTAAAGAATGGTGTCGATGAAGGCTTTGCTTTTGTAGATCAGATAAGAGACATTTATGAAAGCGGTAATGCCACCCCGCGAATGACAATGGATTTGTTTGTATGGGGTATTCTGTCGAGAGGTGCAGGCCCAGTTCAGCAAGAGGGTGCTTTTATAGATGTTATAGATAGTGCCTATCCAATACTAGAGAAGGCAACTCGTGAGCCGCTCACTGATGATGACGTTGATCGTTGGATGACTACTGTTTCGTCAGTAATTCCCGAAGGCTCCCCAGGCAAGCAAGTGACAATGAACGTAAACGCAGCGGCTAAACTTGTTAAGGCTATGTCTGAGTTTGTTGGTGACTCTAATAGAACTGTCATTGATTTAATACACGAAGGTATGTCTGATCCTAATACATCAGCAGCAAGCATAAGAGATTTATTCTTGTCTACGACTGAGGGCGCGGGCATCGATAACAAAGTGCTATCGTTTATACTTCTTGTTGGCGGTAAGGATGACGTTCTTGTTATGGATAGAATACAAGGTCGTCACCTGTGGGATGACGGACGATATGGCGGTGCTAATATATACGATGGTATTGGCCCCAACAAAGAAGGTCTTAATGGTATATTCCGTGGGCCAAGAGGCATACTGACTACTCGTATCCTAGAAGATGGTATGCGTAAGAACGTACAGAAAGCGTATGAACTAGCAGGAAGACCAGAGGATGCTAGTTTAGGACGTTGGCATTGGGAGACATGGGTTATCGAAGGTGAGCAGGTTGTTAATCACGGCACACTACAAGCCATAATCAATGGCTCACCCATAGGAACATCTGTAACTGAAGGTAAGACAGACACATTCTCATCTGGTATGACGTATATCAGAGGACAGAATGCACCTGTGGTAGAGTATCCTTTATCTGATGGTGGCGTTGTTTATATGTCACCCACTAGGATGAAAGAGTTTGAAGCCTTTATAAAAAACCCAAAGAATGGGGTGATACCAAAGGGGTTTAAGGTCACGGCTCGTGCTGACATACCTTGGTATGAACGCAAAGAAGTTGATCGTGAGAAATTAGACAATACAGCGAGGGAGTATGAAAATGCAAAATCCAATGGAGCAATTCTTAGGAGCGATGAGAGGACTGGAGAAGGTCAGGACGCCTCTAGACGGGGAAACTCCCCCATCGACAGACGCTACACAACAGAGCCAGAAGGAATCACAGAATACATCGTTACAGAAGATGAAACCAAAACAGCAGATGTAGACCTAGAAAGTTCAACTGAACTTTTCGATGAGCTTCTTTCTAACGAAGAAACTACCAATGAAACAAAGTTTTCTGTTGCACCTACCAATCCTAATGCACTTGTAAACAGGATTGTAGACGGGAAGCCGACTCCAGTATTCGGATCTATCTTTGAAAAAGGTAAGCTTAGACCAGTGATCTTGCCCGCAGGAAATCATTTAAGAACAGAAAGAAGAGATGGAACTCTGTTGGAAAGGGGCAGCGGTCTCTATCATATAGAGCAGCGTAGACATGACAAAGAATTAGAAAGGTTCTCTTATACCTCAGATGTGAGAAGGGTTATAGGAGACATAATGGACATATGGCGTAGGCAAGGATTTGAAGACGATAGAAAGGTTGTCTCTACGCCAACCAGAGATGGGTATAATCTTGAGTGGATTAATGAAGTAACGGATGGCAAGCCTCCTATTACACTAGTACTAAAAGAAAGAAAGCTAGGCTCAGAATATGTCTTTGATGTTCAGACATTGTTCATGCCTACTCTTCCCAAGAAAGACCGTGCTGTTATAGATGGCAGAACAAAGTATAGCATCGCAGCAGCAACAGACTCAGCACAATTCTTTAATGATGCAGCATTAAGACAAGCTGCAAATCAAAACGATAGGTCTCGTGAGATACTTTCTACAATGCCAATACAAAACTTTTTGTCAGCAGCTTTATCTGGCAGAAGCATAGAAAAAGAAACGACAACCGAAAGACTTCTTAAGTCAGGAGAAAAATTTGAAAGCATTCCTGTGCTATACGTTAGCAATAATGGAGATGGAACTGGAACTGTAACTGGTCATGAAGGTCGTCATCGTGCCAGAGCTATAGCAAAACTTGGCTACAAAGAAATGCCAGTTAAGATAATAAGTCAAGGTGGTGATGGTCGTGCGATACGTTGGGGTCAGCAAGACGATGTAAACAACTTTGATTATGTGCCGCCAAATGAGCGTCCTAATATTTTAATTGGCGAAGACGGTGACACTGTTCCAATGCCAGACGTTAAGTACGATTTTAATACAGAAGCTTACAGCATAGCCCCAACTAAATTTAGTCTTAACACTACAGCAGGTCAGATCTTTCAGAAAGAAGTGGATTTAAATTACGCTCGTGCGTCTAACTTTTTATCTAAAGGCTTGGGTATAGTTGTTGGTAAAGACAAAGCACAAAATGCAGCAGATAAAATACTAACTAACTTCCAAGATCGTATGCTGCCAGTTGGTAGAATGATTCAAGACCTAAAAGCAAAGGGTCTAACCATAGTTGATGCTATGGATACATATTTAAAAGAGGAATTGTTTCACGGTATTGTTGGGAGTGAAATAACAAAAAGAGAAAACACAATATATAAATCTGCCGTTGATGCAGTTAAGCTTATTAACATATCGAAGAGCCAAATTAATAACTTAAAATCTGTATCTGACAGGGCTGCTAACGGTAGGGGTTTTGTTAGTCAGGCAATAGAAACATCTGGCAGTGATAGCTTAACTCTTGTTGATACATATCTTTATGCCAAACACGCTAAAGAACGTAACGCATATGTCCGTTCTATAAATCCAAACAATGACAGTGGCTCAGGCATGACTGACGCTGAGGCTAATGCAATACTTACATGGTTCTCAAATCTTGATAACAATAATAGTGTAGCACTTGGCTCTCTTGATAGAGCGGTTCGGGAGATCGTAAAGAATACAAACGAAACTCGCGTGAACGCAGGTCTTATACCTTCTGACTTTGATGAGGTTCAACTTGAAGATGGTTCGGTTGTTCGTAGATCAAGCTATGATTTCTATGTTCCCCTTAGAGGTAAGATCGATCCTGATAATGACAATCCTGATCCTAGCAGACCAAGAAGATCAGCGCCTTACGGTGTTAAAGGAAGAGAAGATCCAAGGGTAACAGGTAGATATGACTATGCAACAAACATACTTGCCACCACTATAAATCAAAACCAAAACTCAGTATCTCGTGGTGAGAGAAACATAGTTGGTCAATCTTTCTTAAAGTTATTGAGAGCAGATCCAGAAAAGACTAGAGAGTTTGGCACTATACTTGAGACACTTCCAAAGTCAGAACAGCTTAGAAGTGGGAGGGTCGTAAAAGCTACAGACCCAATGGCCTTCCTTGATCCGTTTATCTATACAGTAAAAGAGAACGGTCAGGATGTTTATGTAAGGCTTGAAGACGAGCGTATTGCTAAAGCATTAAAAGGTGAAACTGGTTACGGATCAGGCCCACTTGATTATGTTCTTAGAGGTATGGGTAAAGTAAATAGATACCTCTCAAACATAAACACATCTTACAACCCTGAGTTTTTTATAACTAACCTTCTTAGAGACTTGCAAACAGCAGGTGTAAACGTAGCTCAGTTTAACGAGAAAGGTCTAACAACTCAGGTCATTAAGGATTTGAAGAGCGCATTGCTTGGTATAAAAAGATCCATTAGAAACAATGACGATTCATCTGAGTGGTCAAAGATATACAAAGATTTTGTTGAGGCAGGTGGTCAGAATGCCACCAACCAGATGAACACAATCTCTGATCAGATGGAAGACATCCAAGGAATACTTGGAGATATATCTGATCAAGGAGTCAGGGGTAAATGGAACTCTGTAAAGAATAGTTTTATTGGTAAGAAAACTGGATCTCTTCTAAGTATGGTAGAGAACTATAACACTATAGTTGAGAATGGTATCCGTGTATCTACATATAAAAGCTTACTTGATCGTGGTTTTTCCAGAGAACGTGCAGCTCAAGCCGCTCGAAATGTAACTGTTAACTTTGCCAAAGGTGGTGAGTACAAGCAGTTCATGAATGCGTTCTATCTATTCTACAACGCATCACTGCAAGGTTCATTTGCACTTTTAAATGCTGCGCTCAGATCGAAGAAAGTTCAAAAGTTATGGGGTGGCGTGATCGCAGCGGGGTTCTTACAGGATCAACTTAACGCTGTTCTTTCTGAAGAAGACGAAGATGGCAAGCGAATATACGACAAGATCCCTGACTATATTCTTGAGCACAATCTAATACTGCCTGATCCATTTGGATTTACTGAGAGATCATACATAGCAATACCAATGCCGTATGGTTTAAACATGGCGCACAACATTGGACGTGCTACTGGTCAAGTGGCGAGAGGCGGAACAACTATAGGTAAAGGCACATCATCTATCGTGGGAACTATTGTAGACACAATAAACCCAATAGGTGGGACTGAAAGCTTTGCTAATCTAGCTGCCCCAACAGTTGCTGATCCTTTCATTGATGTTCTTGAGAACGAAGACTTTGCAAAAAAACCAATATATAAGGAAGGCTTCCCAGGGGATCGCGGCCCTGACAGCCAAAGATATTGGTCTACAACAAATCCATCTGCGGTGTGGGTATCAAACACACTAAATAATATCTCTGGTGGTACAAGTGAGATCAAAGGTTTTATCGATGTATCTCCTGATGTTTTAAATTTTTGGTTAGAGTATGCGACAGGTGGCGTTGGGCGGTTCGTACAACGTACAGCAGAGCTTCCTGTAAGAGTTGCAACTGAAGGGTTTGATGAAGAGATATACCGTGAGGTTCCATTTATCCGTAAGGTAATAGGAAGTGTGTCTGATCGTGAAGACTATGGATCTTTCATTGAGAAAAGAGACAGAATACTTTCTATCGGTGATGAGCTAAGGGCTGCTGCAAAATCTGGAGATAGAGATAGGATTCTAAGAACAAGACAAGAGTACCCAGAAGAGGTTAAGTTCCTGCCAAGGATCAAGGCAATCGATAGTGCTCTTACAAAAATCAGCAGACAGATGAACGCTATCAAAGACAACAAGCGTATACCTGATACTCAAAAGGAACTGTTGCTTGAGAAATTAGATGAGAAAAAACAAAGTCTAATAGCAAGAGCGAATAAGATACTCGCAGACTTTTAGTTCAATTGAACATTTTAAATCTGTCTATTGGTATCAGTCCGATTGCTTCTATATCTGATGGATCGTTCCGCCTGTTCCAACCTTCACTGCTATACTCAATCTCGCATTGCATATCTAGGTTGCAGTACCCAGTGACATCAGTCCACTGAACGACAAACAAACACGGCACATTACAAACATTCTTTAGGTTCTGTGCCATAAGTAATTTAGTTAAAGATATAAAACATGTAGGGTATTTGTTATGCTCCACACCACGGTGACGCATCTCTACAAACGCCTGTATCTTTTTCCCTCGCAGCGCAACGTAATCAAACTGTGCGTACTTCATCTGTCGCTGCATCTGGCATTGCCACTTCCTTTCTAGCAATGAGGCAAGCTGTCTTTCGTTGACCTCATCACCAGAGTTTTCATACGTTGGCTTCATCTTTACTTTCTATCCACTTAATTACTGATGAATACTTCCATCGCTTGACCCTCTCACTAAACACTATTGGGTCTGGGAAGTTATCTTCTTTCTTAATTATCTTTCTTGCAGACTTGGGGTGCATCGACATCATTCGAGCAACCTCATTCAAATCAATTAGTTTTTCTTCCATGTCTTAAAGTCCTCTCTAAGTTGTTCAAATTTCTTACGAGCTTCTGGGTCACTTCTAAACTCTGATCTAGACTTTATATTGCAGTACTTCCTTATGCTGTTCGTAACTGCCTCTTCAACCTTTACTGGATCATGTTCATCTATGTGACCTGCATCATTCATATACTTTCCAAAATCTATATTACGGCACAGTAAACCTGCTGATGCTATCAGTCTTTCAATATACTGATTCTCTTCTCTTGTCTCTGGTTCGTCCTGATCATTCAGTCTAACCATTGCCACAACATATCTTGTTCCTACCCAGTCAGTGTGTAGTTCTTGTGGGCAATCATTAGGGTGTACGTTAAGACGTAGTATGATACCGTTCCTGTCCTGCGACATTGATACCTTTACCGCCTCAAAGTTCATGGCTGCATCTCTAATGTTATCCATCCTTGTCCTCCTTCTTCTTACCACTACAGTGCTTGCAGTATTCTCCACTTACAGCCCCACACTTACGGCAGGGTTCGTTTAGCTTTCTAAGGTTTGGCGATGTCATCTCTCACTCCTATGGAAAACTTTCTTCCCAGTATATCTTTTGTCAGGGGGTACATCATCACTGTTGAAATGAAACTGAGCAGCATGAAGCCTATCTACATGGCTCTTTGTTTTATCTTTCTTGTGACCGCAAGACTGACCAGACTGTGCTCCACATGCAGGACATTCTACTTGCTGAACCATTGCTTTAGTTACTGTCACCATTGAATCTTTCCCAGTTTCTTTTTGCCCATCCTATTGAGTCAACCCCAGTTAAATCCCACCATGTTCTTTCACTACCAAAACGGTGTAGTTCTGTATGGCAGGTGCGGCACAGAGGTACAGCGAAGTTATCTCCCGACTTCATGCCTATTCCACGTTCCCCAACATGTTGTAGGTGGTGCGCCTCTGCACCGCGTCTGCACACTAAGCAAGGAGATCCTCGCAAAGTATTCAGATACTTCTCATCCCGAATGTTTTTATGTTTCGGAATGAGCATAGTTTACTCCAGACCACACTGTTTAAGTGTCCATCCTTCCATACGATATGAGTCACTTGGTATCTTGGCTTGCCGAAGTGGTTCGCCTCTACAGAATTTATTCCAAGAAAGCATGATCAAATTTAACCTATGCTCAAGTGTCATTTTCTTTATTCGGACATTGTCTTTTAATATTTTTTCCCTAATAGCAACAACGGGATCGTTTTCGTAATTGTTTTGTCCATCTTTATAAGTTTTGATGAAGGCGTCAGCCTCGTCCTCATAACCAGTCTGCTTTCCTATGTAGTGTATCGCTGCAAGAAGAGCGTTATTGTAAAAAGTTCCTTTTGCAAACGAAGCACTACTAGTTAACTCTGGGTTTTTTTCTATAATTTTATCTAAGTCTGACATTGTAAACTGACTTACATTTTTAGATTTTCCAATTGCTATTAAACCAAGTTGCGATACAGCAGCCGCAACTAAACTTGCGTTAGGGTACTCTCTGATTTGAAGTTGATTGGCAAAGGTTCTACTCCTTCCAGTGTCTATTGTGACCATTGCTTTTTCATCAAGATTCTCAACGAGGATAGTCCAAAATGGTTTCTTGGTTTCAACACTTGCCATTAATCTTTGTTGACCGTCTAAAAGAATATCATTTTCTGAAACACATATAGTGTGTCCATTGTAATTAAAGTGACCACCCTTCATGTCTTTCCCATATTGATATACAGCAGACTTATTAAACTTCCTGTTCTTTGTGTTAAATTTAAGAAGATCACTAGCCATCTCTGGTGTGACCAATGTTAATTCATATTTTATGTTTGGTTTTTTCATTTTTTTTCTCCACTCTGTTATAATTAAAAAGGTATTTCATCGTCCATATCATTTGATACAGATCCTTGTGTGTTACTGTTGTTAGAAGATCTATTGTGACCACCATTGCGCTCGTAAAAAACACTAGAGTTTAAAGATAGAAAGTTCATACCTGATTTAGATTGTCTGATCCAAGCAGATAGATCTGCCTTTGGATGTTTAACACCCTCATTTAACTGAGCCATCAAGTCTCTAACGACATCACCATCAACCTCAATGTTGCCAGTGTAGTCAGGTTGTCTTTCATTTTGTTTCTTTCTGTTCTTAAACAGTGCGCCTGATGCTTTATCATAATCAGCCATTATCTTTCTCCTTTAGTTCTTTTGCACGTTTCTTAAAATTAGTTAGAAGTTCTTCATAGTCGCTTGGTCTATTGGTTTCTAGCAAGTTCAAAGTTGATTTGTTTTTCTTCCAAAGCTTACCAAGACTTTCATAAGTATTGTGTACCTTCATAAGCTCAGTGAAGGCATCGGTTACCATATCCCAACCGTTAGTCTTCTCAACCGTATCATCCTTAGCACTTAGTACATCTGGTGTAGTGCTCTCAGGGGGCGGTGGAGTGGGGGTAGTCTCTTGTATAGTGTCAACCACCTCTTTAGTCTTTACCTTACTCTGCCGCTCCTCTCCGTCGCTCTGAGGTAGATCTTCACCTGCATATATGTAATGACCTAGACCATGATAAGCTATCGCCTTGGCTAAACCACGCTGAAGGGCAGTGTTAACCTCGAAAGCATTTGGGTTTTGTATCGGTTTGTTATTGTAATTAAGAACAGGAAAAAGTTCAGTTGCACTAATTCCCTCGACAGTCACAGTGACCTCAACGAAAGCATTACCCTTTTCATCTTTTATATATGCCATGCCATCGTGAATATGTTTTTTAAATGTTGCTTCTGGATAATTATCTTTCAGCTTACCCCAAGCCCAAGCCCACGAAAGGTATGTCATACCGTTTTTCTCTTCAGCCTTATCGTTGACATCGATAGCCGACAGTGTTTCCCACACTGATTTCTTTTCTTTACTCATTAATTTCTCCATCCGTTAAATTGTTCGCAGAACTCTGACACTCCGCAGTAATTACCTTGGCATCTGGTTAGTTCACCCTTACGATGCTCTATTATCAAACTAATCTCCTCTTTGTTTATGTGATCGATAGCTTCTTGCTCTGTCTCATAGACACGCAGTGCTCTTTTCACGCTCTTCTTTTTTACAGCCCATGTATCAGGCTTCGCCCACTGTTCTTCTGGTGTGCATAGTTGCTCCTTGTCGAACAGATCGTAGTTAGCTTGAGCCTCTTGGTGCTCATGCATCTTTCCATAAATGTATTCTTCACGTTCTGCCTCACTCCAAAGGGGCAGATCAATTATAACTATGGGTGATTGAGGATAGTCTTTATCGAACTCAGCCTTACGTCTCTGCCAGTCTCTAAGGATTGCACAGATACGAATGTTGCTGACCTTCCTAAATTTATTCTTGCCATCCTCTGAGTTTTCTATGAGCCAAGCGTAGCAGTTCTGCTGTCTCTCCCAATCTTTCTTACCCAAGATAACAGACCATGCAGACGTAACCTTGTAGTCTGTAATCTGTACAGTGCCATCAGGTAAAACTTCTTGGTGATCAAGTGCGCCTGATAAGATCCAGTCCAGTACCTTGGCGTAAAGTCTTTCCTCTACCACCACGTTCTCAGGATCATCTGCGCTTTCGAGAATATGATGAACCGCTGTACCAAACAAAGGCCAGATCATATCGACAACATCCTTTGACATCTCGCCCTTGTTCTTCTCGCGTAATAATCGAACACGAGGAGAGTCGATCAGCGTGGTTACACTGATGTCGGACTTGCCCTTGGAGTACTTATCGTCTCTTGCAAAATTAAGAAAGGCATCAGGCAACTGATGCTCGTTGGTTATTTTCATTGTATTCTCCACTCTCTTATGGTTAAATCATATAAGGAACATAATGTCAAATAAGATATTTTAAGGGTACATATGGATAACTTTGACAAGACCTTCACAATATATGGTGAACCTGCCTCGAAAGCTAACTCACGAAAGATGGTAGTGATTAGAGGCAAACCTGCCCTAATCAAATCAACAAAGGCTAGAGGCTACGTCAAGATGTTCGAGCAGCAATGTCCTGTTATGGAAGTGCCAACAACAGATGATGTTGTGGTTGAGATGATGATCTATTACGCAAGTCGTAGACCTGACCTAGACGAAAGTCTTATCCTTGATTGTATGCAGAACCGTATCTACAAAAATGATAGGCAGGTAAAACAAAAAATTATTTACTGGGGTTTGGATAAAGAAAATCCAAGATCAATCATCAGAGTTAGATCTTGTGATGTAGATAAAGTTCCCTTCTATTTATCTTATGATACTATTCTAATAAAGAAATCTAGTTAGTATAATATATATATAATATTAATATATATATAATATATATAATATATATATAAATACTCTCGAAAAATTCTTGCTTGACGCATCGGCATTCCTTCCTCTATGTTCGTCGGATCAGAGTAGGAGAACAAGTCGTGCAAATCGAACATCAAGTTCGTGGCGAGGCTTATAGATTGGGTGAAGGTCAACATAAAGTTAAGTGCCCAAGCTGTAGTCACAGCCGCAAAAACAAAACCGATAAGACGCTTTCTCTCCGCATAGAACAAGACAAAACTTTATATCAGTGTTGGCACTGTGGTCAGCAAGGTATTGTTTCTATGCGAGAGGAGTTACCAGAGATAAAGAGAGAACCAACAATGTCCATTGCAAAAAAAGTTCAAAGAAAAGAATTAACGGAAAGCTCCCTGGGATGGCTGCAAGAACGAGGGATAAGTAAAGAAACCGCTACTAAAGCAGGGTTAGTTTCAACGCATCATTGGATACAGGCACTAGGAAAAGAAACTGAATGCATCATGTTTCCGTACACCAACGAGGGTCAAGATTATGCGTACAAGATTAGATCGATAGAAGGTAAAGGCTTCGCATGTAGCGGTGCACCTCAAACATTTTTTAACATGCAAGGTGTAGAACGTAACGATGATATGATCATTTGTGAGGGCGAGATGGATGCCCTTGCGTTTATCGAAACAGGTTACGACAGCGTTGTGTCAGTACCAAATGGTGCGGTCATGAAGGTTGTCGATGGACAGATAGATCCTAAAGAAGATAATAAATTCAAGTTCTTATGGGCTGCAAAGAAAAAAATAGATTCGGCTGCTCGTATCATAATCGCCACTGATGCAGACAGTGCAGGTCAGGCAATGGCGGAAGAGATAGCCAGACGTATTGGCAAAGATCGATGCTTCAAGATAGAGTTTCCAGAGGGATGCAAGGATGCCAACGATGTGCTTCTCAAGCATGGCAAGGACGGTATCGATAAAGTTGTAGTTGATTGTAAACCTTGGCCTGTCGCGGGATTGTATGACGCTTCTCATTTCTATGAACAACTTGATGAAATTTACGAGAACGGTATGGGTAGAGGTGAGAGCACTGGCTACGACAATGTAGATGAATTATATTCTATTGTTGCAGGTCAACTCACAGTAGTCACTGGTCACCCATCTTCTGGTAAGTCAGAGTTCGTAGATCAGATCATGATGAACATGGCACAAGAGAAGGGTTGGAAGTTTGCAATATGTTCCTTTGAAAACGAGCCAAGGATTCACATAGCAAAGCTAATCAGTAAGTATATTCGTAAGCCTTTCTTCCAAGGCTCAATGAAAAGACTTAGCCATAAAGAATTATCAGACGGAAAAGAATTTGTTCAATCGCACTTTTCTTTTTTGTATCAAGCTGATGGGTCAATGTCTTCAATTGATAGCATCATCGAAAGACTAAAGATAGCAGTGCTTAGACATGGTGTAAGAGGGGCTATCATAGACCCATACAATTACATTCAAAAGGGAAGGGATGTAAGTGAGACTGAGTGGGTATCAGACATACTGACAAAGCTCAGAGTATTTGCTCAGGCTCATGGTATACACTTGTGGTTCGTAGCTCATCCGACAAAGATGATGCGAGGAACAGATGGCAAAGTACCTGCACCAAGAGGATATGATATATCTGGTAGTGCAGCATGGTTTGCTAAGGCTGACGTTGGTCTTACTGTGCATAGACCACACCCATCTGGATCTCCTGTATCAGAGATACACATATGGAAGTGCCGCTTCTCATGGGTTGGTAAGCAAGGAGAGACTGAGCTTGACTTCGATGTTCCGACATCGACCTACAGGAAGCATGTACCTGATGAGTTCCTTGATGTGCCAAATGATTATAATGATGTAGATAATGATGATGATCCCCTCCCATTCTAAAAAGTTTTTGATTGTTCGTGAGGGAGAAGAAGCACCAGTCATTCACGTCTATGTAGACGGTGAAGAGGTGGCAGTGCTTGAGCTTACGCATCATGAAACACTGAGACTCGTCAGCAACTTGTGTGATAAGATGATCGAAAGTATTTGACGTTATGATATCGGAGTGCTAGATGTTGCGTCAGGACATCGGTTCAGACATACATCTGGATTTCTCCACTCTGATACTGGGACGCCTTTGGGCGTCCCTTTTTTATTAATACTTTTTATATTTTACTTTGTCTTTAGAAAACTCTCCACGAGATCCTCTAAAAACAATTTGATCTAATCCACCAGTTGAACCTCTGCGTTCTTGCATTGGTATCATGGATTGAACCTTCTCAATAACCAAGTCATCACCATCTTTTAATTTTGCAGAAGGATCAGCGTGATCTTTAATTTTATCAGCGTAAGTATTCATAATTTTCTCAAACTCCAAAGCAGTTTGTAAGTTACTTACTTCAATGTCTGCTATAATAATTGCTCTTAGTTTAGCCATTTTTTTTCTTATCCTTTTTAATTCTTTTTCCTGTATACGGATCATATGTTGAGCTTCTAAACGAAATATTATCAACACTTTCTAAAGCAACAGATCCTTGCTTTACTGTACCAACTATAGAGTTAGTAACCCTTTTATCATTGCTGAAAAGATCAGTTATAGATCTGAACTCATCCTCAATATGAGATGCATATTTTACCGTGGCATCTATCTCTATTACTGCCACCACCCTTAACTTCATTTTTTCTCCATCATTTAATTAATGTAATTGTTATTGCATTAATAATATAATTAGTCAAATAAAAAACACGCAGGGAGAAGAGCAGCGTTCTCAACCTGCGCTAGTTTAACGATAGTATAGTGAGGTCAACCTGATGAGAGGTTTCTGTACTATCGTCAGTGTATGGTCACATTCTCTATGTTTTCGTCATTAAGCTGCTCAAGAACATGACCAATGCTGACCGCAATATGAAACCAGTTTTCTCCCATACCGTATACTTCCATAATATTTACGATAAGATTTATAACTTGTTCGCCAGTTGCCTTGGGTGGTAGCTGACTAACAAGATCAATGAGAGCTTCTTGATTTAATTCTTTGTGCATTTTATTTTTTATGTTACCCTATAATTGTTTTTCATTTTGCTCCAACTAGGGCGGCTCTTGCCGCCCCTCTTTTAGAAGTCCACAAGTTCCTTCACAACGGTATCCTTGATCCTTCTTTTAAGCAAGCTCTCTGCGCGAGAGAACTCTTGATGCGTAGCAAGTATAGTATCGTCATACGTTTCGTACTTGAATACCCAACCTTTTTCTATGGTGGCATTATCACGGTAAACTTTAAGAACTTCACATTGGTAAGCAACGACACCATCCTTGACTAGTCTACCAAGGTTTTTCTTAGTGGCACTCATGATAAATCTTTCGCCATCACCTGCTTTGACAGTGGCAATACCCTCTGCGTATACAGTCTTGCCCCAACCAAGAGGTATATCGACATTGAAGTTGTTGCCGTATCTACCTGTTTGTCTCTCAGCATAAGGCTTACTGCCTCTCTCGCACCTGACCTCCCAACCTCTAGATGGAAATGCTTCATTGAGTACACTGGTTGCCCATACAGTATTGCTTTCGATGGCTTTCTTGATAACACTTTTATCTTCTACATACTTAGCTTTACTTCTGTGACCCTTGATCAACTCCAAAAAACTATGAGCATATAGAACTACATTCCTGATGTTGTCTCTGCCTATGCTGTCGCTCATTAGCTTGAAAACTGTGGGCGCTCCATCATAATCAAAGTTTTTCCAGTTGTATGAACTGGCATCTCGACAAAACTCTTTGATCTCATCACCAGAAAAACCATACGTCTTGAAGAACCTAATCAGTTCTTCCCTTGCGTGTTCTATTACTTTTAGATTGTTCTTGTATTCCATTTTTCTCACTCTCTGTTTTTAGTTCTATTGAACTTTTTTCCCAAGGTGCTTTTGATAACGACACCTTCATATTATTATTGGCAAGCTTACGTTTGTAACCTAACCATTCTTTTTCGACTGTTGTGAAACGCTTCATATCTTTACACCATTCACTCTTAGCTTTGAGACAAACGACTTTAGATCTTCACGCGCATGAAACAAATCTTGTTGTACATTAGGACGAGCATCGAACCGATACAGTTCTTCTTCTAGTCTATTCACTTGCTGCTTTAAGAAACGATACTCAAACTTTTGGGCAGGGCTTAGTGCTTCATCTCCCATTATGGTCTCACCTTTGGCTTGACCAGTTTGTTAGATGCAACCTCAGTACCCTTGCAATATATCGTCACTTCATCATGTTGGTTTTCCATCATGAAGTACATGGCTTCTTTGCTATAACTACAATCGTCATAGCTTTTAAATAGTATGTTGTGTGTTACCTGTTCGCCTTGAACAAAGTAACTTAGTACCATGAACGTAAAATATTTAATCATCAAACTACTCCCCTTAAAGAACTTGCATTTAATTTTTTTATCTTATTATTTTTACGATGTTCTTTACCTATGTTTAGTTTTCTCATCCAGTTCTTACATGTTTGAGCACTGTTAAGACCAAGCACCCTATAACAATCATTGATCTTCCAGTTATGTTCGTCAAGAACTCTGATAATATAGTGTCTTGCTACCTCATTTATAATTGAGGGAAGATCAAGGTCATCATTAATTCTGCGATTGAGAATTGTACATTCATTGGATCTATTCCTGTACTTGATTGCAATGTCCATCATCTCTTCAATAGCTTCTGGCATTGCATCGTTAATAGATATATCGATATTCATATTGCACTCACTTTCTTTTGTTATTAGATTGATTGAGGGGCAGTCCTCCGCTGCCCCACGACTTCACTCTGGTAAGCAATCAAAGCACCATATCTCACCGTCATCATGAGGTGGGTGACCCCATTCGATAACATCTTGATGGCACTTATCACACTCGACACACTGACAATCAGCGCATATAAAAAACCCACTCTCCGCAGGTAGTCGGTTGACGAACTTACCGCTGCCCCACGCAACGCTATCGCCACAGTCCTTGCACTCCTCAGTCACTAGAAGCTTCTATTTTTTTGTCTACTGGAATTAAAATTTTGACGTGGATAAATCCACCAGACATTGAGCTAATGCTGTATGCATAGGGGCAGGTCTTTACCCATTGTAAAAACCCTTCCATGTTTTCAATCTGAAAATTCATTTTGTTTCCTTTATTTAAATGTTCCACCATCCTAATGCTGCACCCACTGACCAGAGGATGCAGATTGTTATTGTTGCCGCACTATAAAACATGAGGTCACCTACGTTGTTAGGTAGGTGGTGTCTCCCCAAGGTGCTTCCTTAGACCCTAGATATGATGAGACCCACAGTGTCGGGTAGTGTGGTGGGTTCTCTGGGTAATCCCAGATCTCCAGATCACTGAGGTAAACCATGTTGTCTACTTGCAACTGGTGCTCTTCAATGTAATCGAACACTGGTCTCACTCTCGTGCCACCACGACCATTGATCTCAATCTTTTCGATCTCCTCACCTTGCTCGTAACGTCTGACCGTTTGTATCTGAGCATCACAAGTGATCACCGTGATTGATCGTGGCTTGATGTCCTCACTGATAGCGTTGATCTCACCAAGGAAAAACTTTAGCTCTTTCCTTGTGACAGATCCACTTGTATCGATGCCGACAACCACATCACCTGCACCAATCTTTTCGATAGAGGGCGAGATGATACCAGTCATGTGATACATCTTCTTCTGAGGCTTGCGAAAGCTGTAGTCATCTGGCTGATCACCGCCAACAAATCTACGCATCACGTCACGCCAGTCAACTTGACTGCGCTCCATCTCCTCAATCAAAGACTTGATAGCAGAGGGTAGCTTGCCGATTGCCTTAGCTCCAGATGCAGCCATCATTACCTTGGTATCAATGTCTGCTTCCATCTGCTTGACCTCAGCCTCTGACATGTCACCGCCATCATCCTTCTTGGCATCCTTGACCTCGCCCATAGCAGCGCCTTGAGCATACTTTTTCTTGGCATCATCAGGTAGTCGATCAAAGATAGCCTCTGCACTTAGACCCTTGTACTCTGGATCAATCAGCCCACCCTCTGGGAGAGTAAAGCCGTTGTCCACAAGAACTTGGTTGATTGCAAAGTCAGTCGCAATATTCCAAAGCTCAGGGTCACGCACACCACGTCTGAGGTGATGCTTGAATACAATGTGCAAGACCTCATGAGCCATGACACCTACGGTCTCTTCTTGATCCATTGTATCAACGAATGATGGTGACCATAGGATAGACTTGCCATCAGTACACATAGTAGGGATATCATCCTCTGACTTGACGTTGATTGACAGGCACATTGACCCAAAGAAGGGATGCTTGACAACTAGGCGCGTAACAGCGCGAGACACTTTCATTTGTGCGTCCATAATTTTCTCCTAAAAAAGTTCAATAGAACTAAAAGCTGAAATGGTAAGCAGGCATATTGACGTGTATGCCTGCTTTACTGTGATTAAAGGATAAGGTTCTTGCCTACTGACATGATCCATTCTCTGATCGATGCATCAGCCTTGAGGTCTCGCTTGAGATCCTCAGTGCGGTTCATTGCATCCTTGATCACAAAGGCAGCAAACTCCTGCTGAGGTAGCCGCTTGAGATATGTCACGATGTTCTTAGCGTTCTTGCCAGTCATCTTGGCTGACAGTGCAGCGCATACAGCGTACTGAACATCAGGTGCATCAGGAATATCTGCACTTGCAGGATTAGCAATCAGCTTATCGATATCAGGTACAATATCGTACACCTTGAGGAAGCCATTAAACTCAGCCGTAGCCGCACGTCCAACCTGACCTGCGATAGCTTCAATCTGATTGACTGGATCAAGAGACCATTTGAGGATAGTAGAGACACGCTCCCAACCTCTAGGAGATGCACAAGCATTCTCATCACGGTTGAACTTGTGCAACCACTCAGGTCTAAAGCGCAGGAATGCAGGAATGCATTCATGCATTCGCTTCTTGTAGCAGTAGGCAATAGCATCCTCTAGGTCAGCCTCAATCTCTAGGAACATCAAGCGATCTTTGAGGTGAGAAGGCATGTTGTTTGTACCTGCCCGATCTGACATGCGGTTACCTGCCGCAATGATATGCCAACCCTCTGGAAGGTGATGCTTGCCTATGCGTCTCTCATTGACCAACTGTGCGGCAATGTTTTGGTTAGACACTGGGGCTTGTGGTAGCTCATCAAGGAATAAGATACCCTTGCCATCTCGTGGCATCCAGTCAGGACATCTGCGATCCATCGTCTCGCCATCAGCATTGGGTAGCACCCAACCTGCAAGCTCACCTGCATCATACTGAGCCAGTGATAATATCTGGCAACCAATACCTAGCTCCTTGGCGATCTCATGGACAATGGAAGTCTTGCCAATCCCTGCACCTGATACAAGGTACGGCACACAATCTAATGTGTCAGTCTTGACTGTGATAGCGGCCTTAGCAATGGCCTTTGCTTGTGATAATTTCATTAGGATTTTCCCTCTAAGGTTGAAAGCAGTTCATCTGCTTTTCTGATTGCGATTACAAAATTTAGACATTCGATTTTTACAGAGCATGTCTCTACTCTATCCTGTTTGGAGCGTAGACCGCTCTCTCTTACTTCTTTTACAGCGTTGTCAAAATCTTCATTAGCTTTAACAAGCATCTGGTTTAACTCTTGCACACTGAAATTTTTGTATGCTTCCACAATGTTTGTGGAGTAAGTGTCTTCTAGTTCCATTGTTCACCTCTCTGAAAAAGTTCTATTGCACTTAAAAATTCAGCCCCCGAAAGGGCTGAGATTAAAATGCAAGTACTACTATGAGTATGCCCACTGTTAAGGCAGTGAAGGCGATGCCAGAAGCAACGCCCTCAATAAAGATGATGCGCTTTTCGCGCTTGCTCAGTCTCATGCTGCTTCAGTGAACTCAGCAACTGTGCTATCAACTGCTACATTTTCCTCAGCAGCCTCAGCCTCAGCAGCCTTAGCAGCCTCTGAGTTGCGGTATGCTGTACGAGCAGCTTTAAGCTCACGCATAGCGTTCTCGAACTCGTCAAGCTCTTCATCAGTCAGGCCATCTTTGAATACATCACCTTGTACTCTGTTGCCCTTGTCATCTTTTTTGCTTGAGAATTTACCAACAACCTGCTCCGCAAGACGTTGCGCTTTTGACTTGTCAGGCTCACCCTTAACAGCCTTAGCAAGCTTGTTCTCGCTGTCGATCTCTAGCGTTGCTAGATCCTTGACGATGGCATCAGGTGTGTACTGAGTTGGTATCTCAGCAAAATGATCCTTGAGCAATCGAACAGCCCCTACAGAATTTTCAAGGTAGCGTTTGGCAGTAGCCTCTTTGACACCTGCCTGTTCAACCAATGCGCTCTTGAGGATCTTAGAGTTGGCGCGTGGCAAGTTGCCCTTGACTAGTTTGACCTGAGCAATGGCAGCGATAACCTCGCCATAGGCTGACATCTTTGCGCTGTTAGCAGCAACATTATTGTCTTTGTTTACACCCTTGAGAGAGGCGATCTCTTGCTCTGCGCTGTAAACGTTGTTGATTGCAGTATCGGAAACGGTAAAAGTTTTTGAATTTGTCATCTGGTTCATCCTTTTTGGCTGACAAGTTTCTTGTTATCGGCATGATGCCGCGACTACAGCCCCGAAGGGCTGCACTCATGGTCTCATGATTTATTTCCTTTGTTTCTTATTCCAAACTCTTCTAGATAAGCTTCTGTAAAACAGTCTAAACATTCATTTGTTTTAAGCATGTCAGTCACGTCATCAGTGGACATATATGACAGGCAAGCTCTCAATAAACTCTCGTGTGTTTCATAAGTTTTTTCTATTAAATCCATTGCGAAATCTCTTGAATTTTCCATTATTTTACTCCCATGATATAACGTGTGTCATCTACTCTATACTCAGCCCTGAGACCGCCTAAGCAATCCTCAACATAAATGATGTCTACAACTTCATTATTTAAAAATGGTGACCTTGCTGCCTTACGAGCCATCAGTCTGGCTTTTTGTTTTGCAAGGTATTCTGTTTTTGCGTAGTCATATGCGACTGCACCACGATGGTTTATTTTGATTTTAAATGTCATAAGACGCTCCTCATAAAGTTAATGATGCAGCCCGTAGGCTGCACTGTTAATCTTATGCTGCTATTGGTGCAGGGAAACGCTTGCCTGTTTGCTTTACCTTGCCAGTAATAAAGGCAATGTGAGAAATGCAATCAGGATCAAATTCCTCATGAGAATACATGTGATCCAATGTTACATGTAAAAAGTCATCAGTTCGCAGTACATAGCGATCACCATCAAAATCAGTGTAGGTGTATGTCCAAGCGGTTCTAACACCGCCTGATCTGATTTTAAGAACTGCTTCCCTGCCAGTATCGCCAACTATTTTAGTTGCAGTTTCAATTCCAAACATTGAGATTGAAGTGATTTTAGTATTGATTGATGCCATTGTGGTTTACCTCCGTTAAATGAAACCATGACAACGGCAACCAGTAAGCTGCCGCTCTCGAAAATTTCACTTTGATCTTTTATGACAATAAAGGCGATCAACCTTGCCTAGTCTTTTTCACCCACTCTAGGCTGATAGATGGGTTCAACATGTCTTGGTCTATATCCGAAAAACAGCGGTTGAGATTTTTAACATATTCTATATTTCACTTTATTTTTTTACACATGCATTGTCGTTCAGTCCTACTTGCATCTCTCTTTTACAGACCGTCCAGTATATCTGGTGGCGTGTGCCTCGCAGCGAGGTGCTTTGGTGAGCCTATTGGCAGGGCTTGTGAGCCATATGTTCGTGGGATTGTGAGGATCAAAGCCTCGTTGCTTCCCTGCGTCTGTCATCCTTAGACACTATCTAGCAAACAATGTAAACCCTTATATTCCCTTTTATTCTCTTTTATTCTCTTATTATCAGTATTAGCCAATAAAATAAGGGATATCGTGACAAAAAAAAATTTAGATGTTAGAGTAAAAAAAAGTTCTATTGCACTTTTTCTGGATATCGCCTGCCCCAGATTAGGTGAAAATATTAGGGTGATTCGTTTTGCCCAAAATCCCGAAGGCAAGCGCAGCGTTAGAAGGATGGTTATAATGAGTAATAAGAAACCTAAGTTAAGAGTAGTAGGTAGTAATAAGAAACATACAGGCACTAGGAAAAAGAGTGCCACCAGTAAAAGAACAGGGTTAACAGATAAACAAGAAGCATTCGCTCTTGCAGTGTTTGAGGGTAATAACTTTAGTGAAAGTTATAGGATAGCATATGATGCTTCAAACATGAGTGCAGCATGTATCCATACAGAGGCTTGTCTACTAGTACAGAACCCAAAGGTATCCGAAAGGTTAGAGGTCTTAAACGCTGATAGAGTTAAGCAGCAGCGCATGTTGAGCCTCTCTCGAAGTGACTTTGTTTTGAAACAGCTAACAGATGAAGCAACCAATCAAGACAACTCAGATGGTGCAAGAGTAAGAGCACTTGAGCTTCTAGGAAAATCGGTAGCACTGTTTACGGACAAGGTAGAGACTGAAGATAAGACAGAGCGAGACCCTGATACAATCAAAGCTGAGTTAGAGGCTAGACTGAACAGGCTGTTGGGATAGTTCGATTGAACTTTTCAGTATGTGTTTTGGTTTGAGGTCTGGGTGTTAAATTTAAAATGAGTTTGCTTACCCCCACCTACCCCCGACCCCCCTGTCTGCGTGACGCCCACGCTCGTACGTATACATGATGTTCCACACAAACGATTACAAACCCCCAGGAATCCTACACCCCCTCTATAATATACATTCAAAAAACGAAATATGTTAATTACTTAGACTGTGCTCGCCTGTTATATTTCTTTTTATAGCGAGCTTTTTTTATTATTGGTGCATTGGTTCTAACTATATTGGAACTACTGCTGATTATTAGGATAGTGCCGTCATCATCTAGTGCCGCCCACTTGTATTTGTTCAATTGAACTAATTTCAAAGCTCTATTTTAATACACACAATCTTTGCTTTGTCGCTAGTCACTAAGACTTTGGCGTCTTCTTTAGCTAATTCGCACACTTCTTGCTTGGTATAGCTACCGATATGGTAGTGTTCCAGTCCTGCTGTTGCTAATTGAACCCATAATAATACCCACATTTAAATACTCCCAAAAATCATATATAAAAATGGAGATGTTGCTACAAACATTAAAAACAAAACAGTTAATACTAATTTCATTACCACCTACCCTGCCATTGACCTAGAAAATAGAAAGAAACAAACAATATGCCCCCACCTATTAGGAATATTGTAGCACCAATAGCAAAATTTATCATGGCATCTACCTGTTCTTGCTTACGATACAGCTCATCCTTGCGCTGTTTACGCATTCTTGCCTCTATTGACAGGACCTCCTTCCAGGCACTTGGGCCATATGTCCAAGATATGTGATCTTTTATCTCTGCCCGCATTTGCTCCATCTTTTTCTTTTGAGCAAAGATCTCTATGGCAGTCTCTTCATCAGATCCCTTGAATGTCTTCTTCCAGAACGGAGGATTCTTTTCTCGTTCTTCTATATTTGTAAAGTCAGAGAAAGCTTTGCCCCAATTAGCAAGCTGTCCTGTCATTTGTTGTAAATCTTTTCCCGCACCAATGGCTGCTTTGAGACCTTTAAAAGCACCTGTTGCCATTGCGACACAACTAATCGGATCGATGCCTACACCCTAACCGAATATCTCCCGTCTTCAGACCTTTTCTGCTAGTTTATCTATCTTTCCTTCTAATCTAACCAGATGGTCTACCACCCTAGACAGTTCTGATTGATGATCTTCTCGTTTAATATAACTCTCACGAGTCATGTTTAGCAAGATGTTGAGTCGTTTTACCTCACTGCTCATCTGACTAATCCACCACCCCATAGGCACTACAACTAAAGCAACAATGATGTTCCATATCATAGGTATTGAAAGTTCCATTATGGTGCTTTCCCACCTTCCCATGCTTCGTTTATATCAGGCGTGTCAGGATTGTCTCCGACAAGCTGCCCTTTAGAATTTCTTGCTCGCTTAGGCTCACCTGTAGACTTAGGTTTCGCAGGCCAGTCAGCATCTTTTAGATTAGGCCAGTTATCATGTACCATCAGGTTACGCAAAGCATCACTGTAAACAGACCAATCATTTTTTTCATCATCTGTTAATGAACTATCGTTTGCCTGTTTCCAATCGGATTCTGCAAGTAACGTGTTGCGTTTTAACTTAACAACATCTGCTTCACTAGATTCTGTCATTGTGCCTCCTGTAATATATATAATATATATAATATAATATATATATAATATTAATATATATATATACTTAAAATATATATATTAGTATATACTATATTTTGAGATAGAAATTCTCCCTTATCTATCTCTTGGTAGGTGGGCAACCCCACCCTTCGCCTGCCTACCTTACAAACGGAGAAAAGATGCAGAAACTTGCTGCAATGAAAGATAAGATATCCCAGTTACCTGTAGAGCAGCAGGTAGAACTACTGGATCTTCTGGCAGAACTAGAGGAAGTGGAAAACAAATCTGCTTCCAAAGACGACTTCATCAGCTTCGTGAGGATGATGTGGCCTAGTTTTATATCAGGCACTCACCATCAAAAGATGGCTAATGCTTTCGAGAGGGTAGCCAAGGGCGAACTAAAACGTTTGATCATCAACATGCCACCTCGACATACCAAGTCAGAGTTTGCTTCTTATCTTTTGCCTGCATGGTTTCTTGGAAAGTACCCAGAAAAAAAAGTTATTCAAACGGCACACACAGCAGAACTGGCAGTGGGATTTGGTCGTAAGGTTAGAAACCTGATACAATCAGAAGACTTTCAGAAAGTTTTTAGTGGCATCACCCTGTCATCAGACTCCAAAGCTGCGGGTAGATGGAACACAAACAAGCGAGGTGATTACTTTGCGATTGGTGTTGGCGGTGCGGTTACGGGTAAAGGTGCGGATCTTTTGATCATAGATGACCCTCACAGCGAACAGGACGCGCAACAAGGGCAGTTTAACGCCGATGTCTACGACAGAGTGTACGAATGGTACACATCAGGCCCACGACAGCGTCTACAGCCAGGAGGAGCTATCATTGTTGTGATGACCAGATGGTCTAAAAAGGATCTCACTGGTCAGATTTTACAATCAACATCAGACAGACAGGGAATGGATGACTGGGAAGTGATAGAGTTTCCTGCGATCATGCCGTCAGGTAAACCTCTATGGCCTGAGTTCTGGTCTCAAGATGAGCTAGATGCACTAAAGGCAGAACTTCCTGTATCAAAATGGTCAGCTCAGTATCAACAAGATCCCACATCTGAGGAAGGTGCTCTCATCAAACGAGAGTGGTGGCAGGAATGGGAGAACGATAGACCGCCACCGTGTGAGGCTATCATACAATCTTGGGATACAGCGTTTCTTAAAACCCAAAGATCAGACTACAGTGCCTGTACAACATGGGGTGTGTTCTACATTGAGGGTAAGCCCAATGTAATTTTGCTTGATGCCTACAAAGAAAAGCTAGAGTTCCCTGAATTGAAACGTGCAGCATACGATAAGTACCAAGAGTTTGAGCCTGATCAGATGATTGTGGAGAAGAAAGCCTCTGGTGCACCCTTGATATTTGAGCTTAGAGCTATGGGTATTCCAGTAACAGAGTTTACACCTTCGCGTGGACAAGATAAGATTGCTAGAGTAAATGCAGTAACAGACCTATTCGCAAGCGGCTCAATATGGTATCTTCCCACTAGATGGTCGGAAGAAGTAATTGAAGAGTGTGCATCATTTCCTTCTGGGGATCATGATGATTTAGTGGACTCCACCACACAAGCTCTGCTAAGGTTCAGGCAAGGCGGTTGGGTGAGAGCCGAAATGGATGACTGGGATGACGAGCCAAAATATCAAAGACCAGTCGAGTATTACTAGGAGATAGTCATGGCTATTGAAAAGCAAATGGAACCTTCGGATCTAGAAATCGAAGAAACGGATGCTGAAAATATTGAAGTAGAGATTATAAATCCTGATGCTGTATCGATAGATACTGGTGACGGTGGTGTGATCATAGACTTTGAAGGGGATATAAGCGAAAGCATTACAGGCCCAGAGCATGACGCAAACCTAGCTGACTTTATTGATGAAGCTGAATTACAATCATTGGCATCTGAACTTGTAGGAGAATTTAATTCTGATCGTGAATCCAGAAGAGACTGGGCAAGATCATACGTCAAAGGATTAGATCTTCTTGGAATGAAGATAGAAGATCGTAGCCAACCGTGGCAAGGGGCATCTGGTGTGTTCCATCCAGTTCTTACAGAAGCTGTTGTAAGGTTTCAGGCACAGGCAATGGGAGAGTTATTTCCTGCGTCTGGGCCAGTAAGAACCAAGATTATGGGTAAATTAACCCCAGAAAAGACAGATCAGGCAGACAGAATAGAAACAGAAATGAACTATCTTCTGACTGAAGAGATGACAGAATACCGTGATGAGACGGAACAAATGCTTTTCAAGCTACCACTTGCAGGGTCTGCTTTCAAAAAGGTTTACTATGATCCGTTAGAGGATAGACCTGTAGCTATGTTTGTTCCCGCAGAAGACTTTGTTGCTTCCTATGGCGCATCAGATCTGGCTTCCTGTCCTAGATATACACACATCATGAAGAAGACAGCTAACGAAATCCTAGAGTTACAGGTTGCAGGGTTTTATAGAGAAGTAGATCTTCCTGATCCAGAGCCAGACTTTTCAGACATACAGGAGAAGTACGACGAGCTTGATGGAGAGAGTGCAGTTATAGAAGATGATGATCGTCATACAATTCTAGAGATGCATGTCACCATGAACATGCCAGATGAGTTTGATGATCCAGATGGAATAGCCAGACCTTACGTTGTAACGATTGATAAGTCTTCAAAAGAAGTATTGGCGATAAGAAAAAACTGGTATCAAGAAGATGAAAAGAAAAAGAAAAGATTACATTTCGTACATTACAAATATCTACCTGGATTGGGTTTCTACGGCACAGGTCTTATACATCTCATTGGTGGATTGGCTAAGTCAGCGACTTCGATCCTTCGTCAACTTATTGATGCGGGTACATTATCTAATTTGCCTGCGGGTCTTAAAGCTCGCGGTCTCCGCATTAAAGGTGATGACACTCCGCTTATGCCAGGTGAGTTCAGGGACGTGGATGTTCCAGGTGGTGCGATACGGGATTCAATTACGTTCATCCCTTACAAAGAGCCATCAGGCGTTCTATACTCGTTACTTGGCAACATTGTCGAAGAAGGACGTAGGATAGGTTCCGTTGCTGATATACAGGTTGGAGATACAAATGCTCAAGCACCTGTAGGCACAACACTCGCTCTAATGGAACGCAGCATGAAAGTTATGTCTGGTGTGCAAGCTCGTATGCATGCAGCCATGAAAAACGAACTACGCTTGCTGTCAAAGATTATACGCGATTACATGCCATCAGAATATGCTTATGAAATGGATGGTGACTTTGATAGGCAGAAAGACTTTGATGCACGAGTAGATGTTATACCTGTCTCAGATCCTAACGCTGCAACAATGGCTCAAAGAATTATGCAGTATCAGGCAGCTTTGCAGCTATCTCAACAAGCACCTCAGCTATACGACATGGGCAAGTTGCACCGTCAGATGCTAGAAGTCTTGGGAATACAGGACGCAAGCGATATAATTAAACTACCTGATGACATTAAGCCTGCTGATCCTGTTACAGAAAACATGATGATGCTCAAGCAAGAGCCAACCAAAGCATTCAAGTATCAAGATCATGAAGCGCACATAGCAGTTCACATGGCTGCGATAGAAGATCCTAAGATGCGAGAGCTTGTAGGGCAGTCACCGTTTGCACAAGCTATTGGTGCGGCTATGGCAGCGCATGTTACAGAACATGTTGCGTTCCAGTACAGACGTGAGATGGAAAAGATGCTTGGTGTCGAATTGCCAAACGAAGATCAACCACTACCAGAAGATGTAGAGGTAGAGATCTCAAGGCTTGCAAAAGAAGCAGCAGAGAAGCTGTTGCAGAAAGGTCAAGTCGAAGCGCAACAAGAGCAGATTCAACAACAACAACAAGATCCTGTTGTACAAATGCAACAAGTAGAACTGCAAATGAAGCAAAGAGAGCTAGAGCACAAGATTCAAATGGATACGCAGAAGTTGCAGCTTGATGCGATGGCAAAAAGTTCAAATGCACAAATTCAACAGGAACGTATTTCCGCTGAGAACCAACGTGAGGGTGCACGTCTTGGCGTAAAACTAGCCACCGATCTGGATAATTCACAACGTAGTGACCAGAAAGAGGGCGCAAAACTAGGTATTGAAATAGCGAAGGAGCTTGTAAAGGGAGATGAGTGATAGTGTGTTTTCGCTGTTAGGGCGAAAGCTTGATGAGTATGAAGAAGATATTAAGACATATCTTGCATCTGGTCAGGCAGAAGATCTTGGTTCGTATAATCGTTTGGTCGGAAGATGCGATCTAGTAAAAATTATACGACAAGATTTAGAAGACATAGAAAAAAGATATATTGAAAGTTAAAAAATTTTTTACTATTGTCCAAATTAGGGAGTATTCGTGGATGTCCACGCAAGGTGACTGTGAACCTTTAAATCACTGCAAGGTATTAAAATGTATACAGGGAATGCGACTACAGAAGAAAAGGTAGCTACTAAACTACCACAGCCAAAAGGATACAAGATTCTTATTGGCGTACCAGAAATCAGCGACAAGACAGAAGGTGGGGTTCTTATGCCTGATGGGATTAAAGCATCAGAAGAGACTGCTTCTATTATTGGTTTTGTTATGGAGCTAGGCGAAGATGCCTATGCTGATAAAGAAAAATTTCCACATGGATCGTATTGCAAGAAGGGAGACTTTGTAATCTTCCGATCTTACTCAGGCACTAGATTTAAAGTACATGGGAAAGAGTTTCGTCTTATTAACGATGACACTGTTGAGGCAGTTGTGGAAGATCCAAGGGGGTATTCAAGAGCATGAATAACGCAGCAGAACAAGAAGTAGAATTTGAAGAAGAAACAGTAGCAGAAGCTATTGAATCTTCAAAAGGAAAACCAGATCAGGAAGATGATGGCTTTGAAATAGAAGTTGTTGATGACACTCCTGAGCAAGATAAGGGAAAACCCAGAAGGGCTGAGGGCAGTGAGCCACAGATTCCTAACGATGAAGAAATAGAAAATTATAATGAGAATGTTCAAAAAAGAATTAAGCAATTAAAATATGAATTTCATGAGGAAAGAAGAGCAAAGGAAGAAGCTGCTCGACTCCAGGATGAGGCTTTGCGTTACGCAGAGCAAATCAAACAGGAGAACGATAATCTCAAAAGAACCATCAATGATGGTGAGGTAGTTCTGGTTAATCAAGCTAAAAGTAGAGTGGATGCTCAGTTAGAAAAAGCTGAGGCTGCTTACAAATCAGCTTATGAAACAGGAGATCCTGATGCTTTGATAGAAGCTCAGAAATCTATTGCAAAGCTAAGTGTAGAAAAAGATAAGTATGATTCATATAGACCTAAGCCTGCACCCAAGCCTGCACCACAACCTCAGTACCAACAACAAGCTGAACAGCCACCAAAACCTAGTCAGATGGGTATTGAATGGGCTAATAAAAACTCTTGGTTTGGGCCTCACAGTACTGGGTATGATCCTGAGATGACAGGATATGCTTATGGCGTTCATGAAAAACTTATTAGAAGTGGTATTGCGCCAGACACTGAAGCGTACTATAATCAAATCGATGATGCTATGAGAAGCGTCTTCCCGAATAAGTTTGACGATGGGTCTTTTGAGGAGTTAGCACCCCAACGTCAGGCGGGCAACGTGGTTGCCCCTGCTGCTAGAAGCGGCAAAAGACCACGCAAAGTGCAACTGACCTCAACGCAGGTTTCTCTCGCCAAGAGACTTGGTCTGTCAAATGAACAATATGCGGCGCAATTAATGAAGGAAGTGAAATCATGACGAACCGAAACTCACGCAACACAGAGACTCGTGAAGAGTCAAAACGTAAGGTGTCGTGGACGAGACCTTCGTTGTTACCAACCCCCGAACCCAAAGATGGTATTGAATACCGTTGGATTCGCACATCAACACTTGGGAACAGTGACAATACGAATGTATCTTCCAGATTTCGTGAGGGATGGACACCTGTTCGGAAAGAGGAACACCCAAACCTTCAAGTTGTGTCTGATATCGATTCTCGATTTACAGACAATATTGAGGTCGGTGGATTGCTGCTATGTCAGAATACTACCGAAAATGTGCAAGCTAGACGTGATGCACAGCTCCTACAGGCAGAAAGCCAAATGGATGCTGTGGATAACAGCTACTTGCGTAACTCAGACCCTCGTATGCCAGTTCTGAAACCAGAGCGAAGCACACGGAACTCGTTTGGCAAGTGACTCGAAAGGGTAGCTTGTCGTAATTTTAAACTTTTAGGAGTATGAGACATGGCTACTACAGCAGCTCCCTACGGTCTACGTCCGATCAGACGATCAGATGGAATGCCGTATGCAGGTTCTACGAACCAATATCTCATCGATCCCGCAGGTGAAGGTACAAACCTATTTTATGGTCAAGCCGTCATCATTGGGGCAGATGGGTACATTGCGTTGGCTACAGGTTCAGGTGCAGACCTAACCTCCAATAGCATATCAGGCACTTCAGGCGTTGGCGCAATAGGCGTTTTCGTTGGTTGTGAATACGTTAACTCTTCAGGTCAACTGATACAAGATCAGCATTATCCAACTGGTACATCCAACGGTGATGCTATTAAAGCCTATGTGATTGATGATCCAAATGTATTATTCCAAGCACAGCTTGATGGTGCAGGTGCTCAAACAATCATTGGCACAAACACATTCTTTGCGGCAGTACAGTCTACTTCGACAGGTTCTACCTCGACAGGTAACTCTACATCTGCATTGGATGCTACTGTAAAAACGGCTGCGGCAGCATTCCGCATCGTTTCTCATGTGTCACCTGCTAGTGATGCGTTTCCAGATGTACTTGTAAAGTTCAATCCAGGCGCTCACCAGATGACAAATAACGTTGGCTTATAAGGAGTTTAGACGATGGCTATATCACGCGCACAGCTCCTCAAAGAGCTATTACCAGGACTTAACGCATTATTCGGTTTAGAGTACGAGAAGTACGAGGGCGAACATGCAGAGGTCTATGAAACTGAGAACTCAGATCGCAGTTTTGAAGAAGAAGTGAAGTTGTCAGGATTTGGCGCTGCCCCAGTGAAAGCTGAAGGCGCATCAATATCTTACGACAATGCACAAGAATCATTCACAGCTCGTTACAACCACGAAACGGTTGCAATGGGATTTTCCATTACTGAAGAAGCAATGGAAGACAATCTGTATGATTCACTATCTGCTCGTTATACCAAAGCATTAGCTAGAGGTATGGCATATACAAAGCAGGTTAAAGCGGCATCTTTGCTTAATACAGGCTTTACTACATTCAACTCAGGGGACGGTGTAACTTTGTTTTCAACCAGTCACCCAACAGTTGAAGGTGGTTCAAACGCAAACCGTCCTGCGGTTGCGGCTGACTTGAACGAAACATCTTTAGAGCAAGCGGTTATTAATATTGCTGCGTTCACTGACGAACGTGGTTTATTGATTGCGGCACGTCCTCGTAAGTTGATCGTTCCGCCTGCATTGATGTTTGTTGCGACTCGCTTGTTGCAGACAGATCTTCGTGTCGGAACAGCAGATAACGATATTAACGCACTTAATACCAATGGCTCCATACCAGAAGGTTACCGTGTAAATCATTATCTAACTGATAACGATGCGTTCTTCTTAACCACAGATGTTCCAAACGGCATGAAGCACTTTGTGCGTACTGCTATGCAGACATCTATGGACGGAGACTTCGATACAGGAAACGTTCGCTACAAAGCGAGAGAGCGTTACTCTTTCGGTGTATCAGATCCATTAGGAATGTATGGATCTCCAGGTGCATAAGTTCAATTGAACTTTTACAGGGGCGGGTTTACTCGCCCCTTTCTTTTTTCGTAAGATATGTTATTGTTAATTTATCCCTGACAGCGGCATGATGCTGCTGACGTAACCCAAGACAGGAGATCAACATGGGTACTACAACTTTCTCAGGCCCGATTCGGGCAGGTAATA
>Ga0208134_1000151_pt1 | contig 42123 bp, 46 predicted proteins | sample VirMetDEL_Mar_31_FD_184515 | JGI IMG/M metagenome (GOLD analysis project Ga0208134, IMG submission 184515) | Aqueous microbial communities from the Delaware River and Bay under freshwater to marine salinity gradient to study organic matter... | ecosystem: Environmental > Aquatic > Marine >...
AATGCAGGTACGTTAAAAATAAACGCAAAAATAGGAAGAACAAAAAACGTATAAAACGAATGCTTAATAAGAAACGCAGAAAAGCTAAAGATGGGGACAAACCCATTATTTTTTATTGGGCATAACGAATAGTATAAAAACAGTAGCGATATGGAAGATAAAATATTTGATATAGTAACAGACCTAATTAGGGATGACATAACCAAAGATGAAGCAATAGATAAGCTATTGGTTTTATACAGTGTTATAAACTGGGTGGCGTTTGATTGGATGAAAATTGAAACAAGACCAACTAAATATGGCAAATACTTAATAACCCGAAAAGATGGTAAAATACACTGGGAAACTTGGAACGGTAGCGGATGGGCTTACAATCATAACGAAATTAGATACTGGGCAGAAATTAAGCCACCTTGTTTATAATGTTGAATGTAAATTTTGAAGCGATGGAAAAGAAGTTAAGAATAATACTAGAAAGAGCAAGATATGGGGTTGAGCCACTAGAAGATTTAGAGCAAGAGCTTTTGAATTTACATAGTGTTAGCGTTTCGTTTGCTGATTATTTAATATCAGATTTCGAGATGGTAAGTGAAGGGGTTGAAGAAGAGTTGCTATGGCAGTTGTGTGGAACTAAACAAAGGTACACTAGCGAAGAAATATATAATGTTTTTATGAATGAACGCTTACGGACAAGTGTATGGAAAGTAATTTTACGGATTTAAAAAACGAAACAATGATAAATTGGATTAAAAAATTATTTAATAGTAGAAAGCAGCAATGCAATATACCTGATGTTATACATAGTATTACTTGCGGTGAGCGAGATGAAAATGGATTCGCAGATACTTATGTAAATGGCGAAAAAACTAATGTTAGGATGTTGCTTTGGAACAAGGAAGAAGTAGAACGACTGCAAAAGATAGGTGAAGAAATACACAATAAAAACAATAGCAAGTAATATTGTGTATAACGATTTAAATAAAGATAGTATGGATAAGAAGAAACAAATTGAACAATTATACACGGACGCTTTATATAATGACGAAGTCCCTAATGTATTCGCTGACCGAATATTATCTTTATTTGGTGTTAGCAATTCTGTTATTTGTTGCCCTCAATGTGGAAATGAAAGATTAGAAAGTACTGGCGGTGATTGGTATATTTGTGGTGATAGAAGTTGTGATTGGGGCGACAAATTATAGTTGATAACGGCAAAGTATAAGGTTAGTACGCTTTGCACTAACGATTGAATTAAAGTACTGACCATCATAGCGTATTAACTTTATACAATGTTGTACGCTTTTAAAATTACGGTTATGAGAACACTGATATTAAATAGAATGCAAGAAATGAAAAAACAAAACGGTTCTTATTTTAGCAAAAGAACTTACTTTGGTGAGGTAATAAATGAAATAGATATAACAAAACTTGAAGATGAAAAATTAATCGGTTTGTTTGAGCAAATGACAAGACTACATTATACGCAGAGGTAGTAATTTTTATTGCGTACAACATTGAGAATAAACCCTCGTTTTAATGGGGTTTATTTAGTGTTAGCTTTTAGTACGGATAAATAAAAACGATATGACAAATAAACAACGAAATTTAATTAAGAAGAAAATAGTAAAGTGCTTAACAGAGGACTTTAAAAACAACCAAGCCATATTTGATAAAAAAGAAGGATGGCAAGTATTCAACGGAACTGATTTAGATATGATAAAATATAAAGTTAGAGAATTAGCTGGAGGAAGTACACAAACAACATTACGTTTATTTGGTGTTATATGTTGGGCGTGTTTAAGAGCGAAAAATAGCGGATGGTTTAGAATCTTTGGTGTTGGAATGTCTTGGAAGCATAATAGTATTAAACCAATGTTTAGTGAGAGAATTGGTAAACGTAAAAAGATTACAATAGGAAATTATAGGTATGGTTATTTGAAGCCTTGCATATAACGCTAAGAAATCTGCCGTCCTTCCCGATGGCATGATCTTCGACTGTTATTTTTTCACAAACTCAACTATAAATAAAATGAAACTAAAAAACGGATTGAAAAAAAAGTATATTAAATTATTAGATATACTAGAGGAAATAATCGGCAATAAAAATCTCGAAGCAAAAGCGAATCAGATTATTAAAGAATATAAAGAAAGGTACGGAAGAAATAGTGGAAAGCCGCACGAAGTATCAGTAGGAGATTACTTAATTGAAAATTTTAAGAAATGAAAACTTTTATGGTACTTATGCTAATAGTTCAGCAAAGCAAAGATATGAACAGGCTTTGTGCCGATTCTATAAGCACGTGTTGAAGGCAAAAAAACGCTGTGTGTATGTGGTCGTTTTAATGCCATATACACGATGTTGTAAATCTTTAGCTTACGAATTTGAAACACTAAAATTGAATAATATGAAAGAAGTAATTGAAAAACTAAATGAGGGATTAAAAGACCCTGAGTACAGACAAGGTTGGGTTGCAAATATAGCAATGGCACAAATAGATTGTGAACGATGGTACAGAGAAGAAAACAACAAAGTAGGTAAATACCTAAACACAAAGGATAAACACGCCATTGCGAACAAAGGAGCTGAATACTTTCTCGAACTACTAAGCAAGTAAGCTATTGTTTACAACGAATAGATAAGTTCTGCGCTTTTTAGCGTTGAATCTTATCGGCTGTTATCTTTTTACAATTAAAATATAATGCTAAGGCTATGTTTCGTTGCATTAAAACGAAGCTAATTATTAACTACAAATATTATGAGCAATGACATCATATCTACTGTTATACATCGTTAATTTGAAACTGACAAAACACAGACACCTCATTTCTAGTGCGTTTGCAAGAGTTTTATACAGATAATAGATAACATACCTATACTTTTTTTATAATAGTGGAGATTAAATCATCTTAAAACTATATTTATTATTAAAAAATACTTAGTTTTATGGAGCAGATGATACACAACAGTTATGTTGCATTATTAGATCAAGACAAAATTACAATCAAGCACCCGACAATCGAGAATAAAAAGGTCACTTTATATCGGACGTGCGCTTTGAAAACATTTAAACTTTCAGCATTCGGCATCGTTATTGAAAAAAATACTGTTGGAGGGTATGTGGAAGGATTACATAATCTAGATCCAGAGGCTCCCTCGTGGGTAGGTCATCGGTCACGTGTATTTGATAATGCTAAAATTCTGCATGGTTCACTCCTTACAGATAGTTGCGTGGTATTTGGAAATGCAGAAATACGGGCATCAAGGCTTAAACATTATGCAAGAGTATTGGATCATGCAACAATTATTGAATCAACTTTAGAAAATTTAGTTGAAGTTAAAGATAATGCGACTGTATTAAAGTCTAAAATGATTAACTCAACTATGGTATTTAATAATGCAAGCGTTCAAGACTCTACTTTAAAAATGGGATCTTGCGTCAGAGGTGATGCAATTGTATTAAATACTACATTAACTGATACAACACAAATTGGCGGGGAAGCTAAAGTCGTGGATTGTAAATTGAGTAATGATGCTAAATTGTTTGATGGAAAACATGAAGGACAAGTTTTCGACGAGGAACAGGATTTAATTTACGAAACATTTGATGGTAATATTAATGATTTAAAACCTGTATCATTTAATTTTAGTGGTATTGATTATAATGGTTATGCGTGGCACATCCCAGGGAAAACTAGATCTTTAGTGTATAAAGATAAAGCAGGTAGGCATATATTAAAAACTAGAAATAGTATGAATTTATCAATAACATCAAAACAGTTATATAATACTGATACTTTTTAAAGTATGAGTTATAATGCATTCAAAGTTGAAGTGCTTAGCGGCCTCCAAACAGCGCATGGAGATAAAATTCGCGGATCTAGAGTTATGGCTCAAGCGTATATCAATCTGATATCCCGCCATATGGAAATAATAACTGGTGGCGGTTCTGTTATAGGTATGCCTGCGGGCCTTCCTGCATTACAAGCAGGATTACAAACTATATTTTTACAAAGTTGGACAAGCCAGACTACTATGCAATCACAATTTAATATGTGGGCACCGTACATTTATACAGCTTGGGCAGGACAAATGATTGTAGGGCCTACAGGATTTGTTGCAGTATTAAATACAGGATCTTGGGCAGGACCTCCAATACCTCAAAATTTAGATCCTAGGCTTTGGTTAGATGTATTAATTGCAGTAATAACTACACATATAATATCATTATCAGGCACTTATACAAATTATTTTACAGGTATGACGACACCATGGTCAGGTGCATTGTTACAAACATTCCCGTGATAGTTATCTGTAAAAGGATAAATTATGTTGGTATTAGGTGAGAAGGGGTTGGATGTAGTCATTATACAACAGCTGTTAGGCGTCGAGCCTAGCGGGGAATATGATGAACATACACAAGCAGCAGTTAAGAATTTCCAATTGAGAGTTGGGGAGCCAGCGACTGGTAATGCTGATAATAAGACATTAGAATTGATTTTAAAGCGATTAGGCAGTGATATTGATACTACTGTTAATGATGAAGTTCAAGTAGAAGATTTAGAAGCAACCACAGACCTTGCAGAAATCACCGCTACGGTCACAATAGACGAATATTTATTACCTGATGATGAATATGTAACTGACCAAGGTGAAATTTTAGATAAAAAATATATTATCATACATCACACCGCTGGAGGTGCAGATCCATTCAAAACAATTGATGATTGGGCTAATGACGCTAGAGGTAGGATTGGAACTCAATACATTATAGGTGGGATTGATATCCGTGATAGGGATGCTGAAAATGACGGTCGGATTGTTAAATGTATACCGGATGAATATTTTGCATTCCATTTAGGGGGTTATAAAAGTCATAATATTGACAGATTTATGCATAAACATTCAATCGGAATTGAAATTTGTAATTTCGGGTGGTTAACAGAACGTGATGGCGAATTCTATACATATACTGGACAATTGATAGATACTGAATATGTTGATGATTTAGGATTTGCATTTAGAGGACATAGATATTGGCATAAATACACTGAAGAACAAATATCAAGCTTACAATTTTTAATCGAATCACTCTCAGAAACATATAATATTGATATTTATAATGGCTTAAAGGAGAGATTGGAATCATCCCACCCAGGAGATGCTTTTGAGTTTTATGAGGAAGCTGTACATGGAGAAATTCGTGGATTGTTATCACACACATCAATTCGTAAAGATAAAACGGATGTTTCTCCACAAGCACATTTAGTGGAAATGATACAGAATTTAAACAATATGGGGTTAGATGAATCGGATTTTTCAGAACCTATACTAAGTTAACATATTAAAAATATATAATTTGTAGGAATTAGAATGGGATTAACTTGGGTGAACGTATTATTTGGCGTAGGAGGTGTGAGCATGGTGAAGGTGTTATGGGATGTTATTAAATATTTTATCACACGACGTGACAGTCAAGTTGCTAAACTTGACAAATTTTCTGTAAAGCAAAAAAACATTGAAAGGTTATTAAATTCTGTAATCAACGATTCAGTACAAATTCAGAATTTACTCAGTACATTTGTCGACACTACTGAAATAGATAGGATTTCTGTTGTCAAATTTGAAAATGGTGGTGGTGTACCACAATTGGGAACTAAACAACACATTACCATTTTATATGAAGCAATAGACAAAAAAGCGGAAGGGCTATATAATTTAAAGCCGCTAAAACCTGATTTTGATCGTTACGAAATTGACGCTAGTCATCAGCAAATATTATTAGATGTCATAAACAAAGGATCGTCAATACAAATAACAGAATCTATGCCAGAAGGTGAAGTTAAAAATCTTTTAATGTCATACGGGATAACTAAAAATATTGTTGTTCCTATAATACACATTCCACAGCTTGAAGGTACAACTTCAGGATTTTTTTTATATTTATCAATGAATCAATTCAATAGAATTGACACTGATAGTCTTGACGGTAAAATATCAATTTTAAAAAATAAGATATCAAAAATATTTAAATCATTTTATGTTAGACGAGTTGTCTGATAAAAATATATAATATCATTTGGTAGTCTGAAATCTTTTACTTATATTTAGTATAAATTATTAAATAAATTAAAATTTTCAGAAAATGGTTAGATTCAAATTACAAGAACGCATTATCGCAGTACACAATGGCGTAAATCGTGTAGGTATTATCGTCGATAGAACAACTAAACTCAAAAGGCGTGTCTTTAATATCCGAATGGAAGATGGAACTCAAAATTTATATGTGCCAGTTGACGCCGTTGACGAGTCAATATATATAGATTCCGCATTATCAAAAGCGATAGCGCCACTCATTAAAACAAATTTATCAATATCTACTAATGGAAATATCAGAAAAGTGCGTTCATCTGTACCTTTATAGATATTTATTAATAACCAACAAATATTACAATGAAAAAGTTTTCAGACTTAATAGATGCAGAAGATTCTGTGGCTGTTATGCAAGAAAGACCTTCCGAGGTTAAAGTTAATGCTCCAGTAGAGCCAGACGAAAAAAGAGAGGTGGAAATTCCACCTGAACAAAAGACGATGTTAACGTCTACAATGCCAGATCATTTATTGAATGACCCACAATCTGTAGGATATCCTGATCAACAGACTCAGGAAGATATTTACCGCAATGCTGTATTTGGAATATTAGCAGGCGGTCCTGAGACTGTTTTAGATGTCGGCTGTGGACGTGGAGATTTCGGACATTATATCCGTTCCACTATAAGCTCTGATATTATATATCAAGGTATTGACACAAATGATATAATGATTGAAGCAGGTCGACAACGGTATGCTGATATGTTATCTACTAGTGATGGTAAATTCAATTTAGAAACTAAATTATTTGATGTTGAAGATCTAACAGAAACTCAGAATAAATATGATTGGATATTCCATGTCACAAATATGACAGTGAATTATGGATACATAGTTCCCTTTGACCAATATGAGTATTTAGAGCGAGTAATTGACAAGTCAATACGAGAAAGTAATAAAGGATCAGTTTTTGTATTATTGAATGACCACAATTCTACAGATACTTATTTACATTATAATATAGGAGCAATAGCTAATATGTTACATGAACGTGGAGTTAAATTTGCAATAGACAATTCAGATTTTCCTAATATGTTCAAATTAATAATATTCAATAATCCTTTTTAAAATTTAAACAAATGGGTGTTAATCACAGACATAGTTACGACAAGACAAAAGTTGAGAGAATGGGCAAAATTTTTGCAACTATTGATTTTGAGCGTAATGAAAAATATTTAAGCGAGCAATACAGAAATAGAGATAAAGCAGCTCCGTGCGGCACATTCACTATAGGCGGAAAAGAATTTCAAGTCTCCGTTGCTGAATTGCGAAAGATAGCCGAAACAGCAGAGGCAGGTGCTGAAATTGTAGAAAAGTCATATAAACTAGGTATGTTGGCTTAATAATCAAGATACAAAATACAATAAATGATAGCTCAGCAGTAATGCTGGGCTTTTTTTATATACTGAAATAAATTATTTTGAAAATAAATCATGAAAGGCTTGGACGTCTGAAATCTTTTATTTACCTTAGATTTGTTAATTGTTTGAGAGAAGGAGAAGATGATGAGTATTTGAAGAGTGTGAATGTGACGACGTAGTTAAAAGAGCGTGGTAGAAAGAGTGTGAATGTGACGACGTAGTTAAAAGAGCGTGGTAGACGATATATATTATTGGATTATTGTCGGTAATGATTGCTAGAGAGGAATACTCAATATACTGATTTCAGTATTGTAAAATAAAAAAAAATGAATAAATACTTACCATATTTAATATTATTATCAGCACTATCTGTAAGTGGATCTGCAGCATTTTACTCAGTATATGGTTTGAGTCAATTATTCTCAGGAGCATCTACAGAAGTTATAATAATGGCTACTAGTCTAGAAATATCTAAATTAGTGATAGCTACATTATTACATCATTACTGGAATACAATAAATGCATTATTGAAAATATATTTAACAATAGCTACATTAATACTTGTTATTATTACTAGTGCAGGAATTTACGGATTTTTAAGTGGTGCATATCAAATTACAGCAAATGCTGATAAGATAGTTACTCGACAGATTGAATTAGTTGAAACTAAGCAACAAATATATATTGATCAGAAGACTGAATTTCAATTAGAAAAAACGCAATTGATAAAATCTATCTCAGAATTAAGAGACGGGTTATCTAATCCTGGACAGATTCAATATATTGATAAAGATACTGGTGAAAAAATAACCACATCTTCTTCTTCAGCACGTAAATCATTAGAACGTCAATTAGCTGATGCATTATCAGACCGTGATAATATTACACAGAAGATTCAAATAGCGACTGACAGTATTGGTAACTATGAAATTCAAAAGGTGGGGTTATTAAATGATTCAGATACTGCAGCGGAATTAGGACCACTAAAGTATTTAGCAGGTATTACAGGAATATCAATGGATAGAGTCATTAACTATTTTCTCTTACTAATTATATTTGTATTTGACCCTTTAGCTATCGCATTAGTATTGGCAGCAAACTTTGCATTCGGATTAAATAAAAGAACAATACTACCAACAGTATCTCCTAATATTCCAGACATTACAGTAACTAAATCTGAAGATGACTCAGTAGAGAAAATGTTAGATGATCTCTCCAGTAAAAAAAAGTTATAGGATCCCAACCTCCTAAAATGGAAAAGGTTAGAGTGATTGTTAAACAAACTCCTCGTGGAGAAATAGTTACTGAGGAAAAAGAAATACCAATTACTCCCAATTTGAGTGCTAATCAAATACGAAATATGTCACACAAGGCAATTCAAAAATATATTAAAAAAACCAAGTAAATACTTGGACTTCTGAATACTTTTTCTTATATTAATTATATGCAAAATATATATAACGAAGAATCAATTCCTTCTAGGATTGACAAACGAGTTCCAGATAAAGCATATCCGCACGATAAGATTATCAATATCAACTCAATAGACAGCCCGTCACTCGGAGAAATAACTACTATAGTACGCCGACATATTATTGAATGTGAAAAATCAGAAATTAATCCACATATAACATTTAACTTTTGTTTAGATTTAATAAATCAGAGGACTGTAGAAAATTTATGTACGGTATCTACACAGAAATTTGTATCACTTGCGGAATATTTGATGGATATGCAAAAACTAATGCCAGGCATACAATTTGTAGCTGGGGTTAGAGGTTATTTCCTATGGTGTATGTTACCAATATTATTTGTCGGTATGCCAATAAAGGTGAGTAAATATACAAAATTTATATTAAATCCAGTTACTGGATTTGATGACATGGTACAATTCTTGAAAGACAATAATGGAGATATTAATATGACGGAAGAACATATAATTCAAAAACAATTAATAATTAAAGACTAAAAATGGCAAAATTCAATTTAACAGCGGAAACAATCAAAGGTAATTATGCAAAGTTTATCTCTATGATAGACAAAATGTTCCCTACTAGATCTGAACGTATAAAGGCAATGTATAAAGCATTAGGTGAAGAGCGATTATTATTCGCACCAGCATCATCTTTCGATCATTTTCATAATGCTATTCCAGGAGGATATATTGATCACGTATTAAGAGTGATGGCATTTGCTTCTAAAGAATATAAACATTATGTTGAATTAGGAATGGATGTTAGCGGTTTTACAAAGGAGGAATTAATGTTTGCAGCTATGCATCACGATTTAGGAAAAATGGGGTTTGTCGGTGATGGCAAAGAGGGATATGTTCCTAATCCTAGTGATTGGCACCGAAAGAATCAAGGGAAAGAATATACAGTGAATGAGCATATACCTTTCGCACTTGTCCAAGATAGATCATTATTTTTATTACAACAATTTGGAATACAATGTTCTTGGAATGAATTTGTTGGAATTAGAATTCATGATGGAGTTTATGATGACGCAAATAAGTCATATTGGATGAGCTATCGAGCCTCGTCAAAATTGAGAAATACATTACCTCAAATCTTACATAATGCCGATATTGCCGCAAGTAGATTTGAATTTGAGAGATGGAATAAAGTAGCAGGAAATTTAAGAACAGGTAGATTGGAAGATGTTGACTTGACTGAATTTGCTGAATCGAATAAAGTTAAACAAACTAAAACAAAAGCTAAAGCTGATATGGGTGCTAATTTAGCAAATGTTTTCGGTGATGTATTTAAATAATGGAAAATAATAAATTATGATTTATGTATTAAGTGTATTATTAATCATATCATGTTATGCATTATATGTTATGTATAATAAAAATGTACAATTTGAGGATATTATTAATGCTAACAATAGCGAACTTGTAGATGTAGAAGGGCGAGTTGTAAATTTTATGGAGAATTTATTAATAACATATACTAAGGTATTGTCTAAATTAGTACTAATTGATAGAAATGGAGGATTTGAATCAGACGATGAAGTTGGATTTGTATTTAAAACATTAAAAAACACTATTGAAGAATTGAAAGGTGAAATTGAACATATAACTGCAATTGTCAATGATAATAATATAGAAGGTGATGGAGCAAGCGAATAAACTAAAAAATGATACAGGAGTACAAATTAAAGTGTCTATACCTAAAAGTGTAGCACGTAGTACTAATAAACCAAAAAAGAAAAAACGTAAGATATATTTTGGTAAAGATGTACAAAATGCTATAATTGAATGTAATAATTTAAATCCAGATTTAAAACATCAACGTGATCGGTTATTCAACACAGTGATTTATCCAGCATTCATGAAGTTAACTGAAAATATTATCAATACGTGGAAATTCCATAGATATGAAACTAACTTCACTGACTTGCAATTAGAAACAGTTTCCGAGTTATATCAAAAGATGCCTGGTTACAATCCTGAAAAAGGAAGAGCGTATTCATATTTTACAATTATTGCTAAACATTTCTTAATTAAAAGGTCCAAGCAAATATATGCTGCCACTAAAGCTAAAACTGATCTAGTAATAGTTGATGCTGAACGTAATCTTAGTATGGAGAGAACTATAGAAGGTTATCAGGAATCACTTAAGGATTTTATAAGTCATTGGTGTAATTGGTGCGAATATAATTTAGGTAATATGTTCCGATCCTCACGAGATCAAAAAGTGGCTGATGCTATCATTGAATTGTTTAGAACGAGTGATGATATTGATATATACAATAAAAAATTATTATATGTCTTTATCAGAGAACGTGCTAACGTAGATACACAACACATTACAAAAGTAGTGAAAGTTATGCGAACAAACTTTGTAGAAAAATTTGAAGAGTATAAAAGTAACGGATTTATAGTTTCTTTGTAATATTTATTGTAAAGGGGTAAGGTAATGAGTAATATAGATTTTTCGCAAATAGAGATGTACGATGGTAAGACTTTTGACACTTTATTAAAACAAATTCATGACAATTCAAATAGTAAGTCTACACAAATTGATGCATTAATTAAACAATTGGCGAGTTTTATCAAAAACCCAGACGACGCTTCATTATTAGTTCCTCTATTGGCTGAATATATAGAAGTGTCAGTTAAAAATGACGACCAGTTAATTAAAATGGCTGGAATCATACAACGATTCGTCAAAGGTGCATCAGTTAATGACGATTCAACAGTTGGGACTTTATCTGAAGCTGAGAAGGAAGAAATTCGCAAAAATGCAAAGGAAATGACTAAAGGTAGGATAATAAAGATGGAGGCAGGTTAATGTTTCAAACAGGCGAGGTGGTGGAAACCGCAAAGGCTTATAAGACTAAACAAAAAGACGAAAACGGTAATTTATTATATGATGGCTCAATTCAAGTACGCGTCGGAGCTAACGACGCATCGTTGGGCCAAATTCGTACTGTATGGTGCGCTCCTGCTGTATTTAATAGAAAATTGCCATTGATAGGAGAACAAGTATTAATATTTTCAGCTCATGGTACGGAAGTATCATCCGCAGATGAAAAGAGAGATCGGTGGTATTATTTCAATTCATATAATAGTGTTGATGATGTGACACTACACAACTTTCCAAAATTCTGGAGGCGTAGTTCTCATGCAAAAGGTTCACGGCCTACATCACCTGGATTGAATGATAAAGGTGAAGTTGGATATACATTATCTAAATCAGTAGTGGGTGCTAAAAAACTCCAACCATTTGAAGGCGACGATTTATGGGAAGGTAGATTTGGGCAGTCAATAAGATTTACTCGACACCTCACTGGCGAAAATTCCCCAGGATTAAACATTTATGAAAAGCAGCCTACTTGGGATGGTTCCACTGCAAATGATCCTATACTTATTATGCGTGTGAACAACACACAATCAGGAGAAGGGTACGGGGTTGAGGATTTAAAAGATGACGCTGCTAGTATTTATCTAGCATCTAACCATAAATTGCCTAAATTACAAGTAGGATTCAGGAAAAACTTAGATGTGATTAAAATTCCTAATTATAGTAACAGTCCACAACTAGTATTAGATTCCGCGAGGATAGTTATTAATGCGAGTTCAGATAAAGCATTTTTAATTGGAAAGACTGAAACAGTTATTACTGCAGAGAAAGTTCTTATGCAATCTAAAAAACACAAGGTTGATTTAGATGATTTGATGGAATGGATAAACTCATTAGCGGCAGAATTGTGGAAATTAACTACAGCACAGGCAAGTTATACAACATTTATGGGACCAACAGGCCCAGCAACAAATGCAGGCGCCGTTACAAAAATTCATAAGGCTGATTTCGTGTCCAAATTTAAAGTTCCTTAATATTTATAGTAAATAATAAAATATAATGACAAAACAAGAATTACTTAAAGTTGGAAAACTAATAGAGGCTATCGTCAAAAAAGAAGTGACAGCAGCAACAAAGCCATTATTAGCGGAAGTCAAACTGCTTAAACATTTAGCAGAAGACCAGAAATCTATGTTCGGACAGATGATTGTAGAACAGATGAATACATCAAAACCACAACCTCCTCCATTAAATGATGTGATACAAGGAAACGGTAGCGGTTATGTTGCAGAACAATCGTCAGCTAGGCGATCTGACAATTACTATGCTGATAAAGCTGCAAGTGGTGGATCATCACCTTTATATTCAATATTGGCTAACACAACACCACTATCAGAATCAGATCAATCTTCTGCGGGTGAATCAATATTAGATATACCAGTCGAGCAATTAGATGAACTAGATACTCCAGCAGCAAAAATGTTAAAAAACGTATTAAACCCAGAAAAGTTAAAACGGACATTAGGTATAATGGAACGAGCTGCAGGAGTTCATAAAAATTCATCAGCAAATAAATCTGGATCATAATTGAGAATTAATAGCAAAATATACCCAGCAGATTTTAATAAACCATATGGAACACTTGGAATAAAGTTCCCTATGAATGCCCTTCAGTCAAATAATGTTTCAGGGGTGTTTAACATGTCATATACTACAGAGGATCAAGCAATAAGTAATTATGTCAATTTACTTATGACTAAAAGTGGTGAACGTTATATGCAGCCTAATTTTGGCGTGGGGTTATGGTTTTATATATTTGAATCAAATACTGCAGAACACCGAATATTGTTGAAAAACGATATCGAATTACAAGCTGATAGGTGGCTGCCATATATAGTAAATCATGATATCCAAGTGGAAGATCAAGCAGATATAGATGATCAAGGACATGGTTTGAATATTAGAATTGTATTTTCTGTAACAGAGCACGGAGCAAATAAGACGATGACGATATTTACAGGGGCTGAACGGTCGTTAAACATAGAGATTATATAATGGGTAGAACATCATTAACAGATAAAGTCAACCGCGAGGTTAAATACACAAATAAAGATTTTGGTGAACTGCGCCGATCACTTATAAATCACGCTAAAAATTATTTCCCAAACACATACAGTGATTTCAACGAATCAAGTCCTGGCATGATGATGATTGAGCAAGCAGCATATGTTGGGGATGTATTAAACTTTTATGCTGACACGCAATTGCAAGAGTCCTTTTTATATACAGTTAATGAGAAGATAAACTTATATAATTTGGCTCAAGGCATGGGATATAAGCCTAAAACATTAGTTCCAGCTCAAGTCGATTTGGATGTTATGCAACTTGTACCAGCAATAGGTGCGGGGACAGAAACAAAACCAGATTTTAATTATGCGTTGATTATAAACGAAGGTATGCAAGTATCAACCGCAGGCGATAAATACTTCAGGACAGTGAGCCCAATTAATTTTAAATATAGTAGTAGTCTTGACCCAACTGAAGTGAGTGTGTATTCTGTATTACAAGACGGTACAGTTGAATATTATATTTTGAAAAAGTGCGTCAAAGCAGTCGAAGGTGAGCTTTTAAGTTCAACATATACATTCACAGATCCTAAATTATATGATAAAATTGTTATACAAGATTCTAATGTTAGTGAAATTGTAAGCATAACAGACTCAGATGGTGAAAATTGGTATGAAGTTCCATATTTAGCTCAAGACTTAGTCCCAATGTCAATGCGCAATGTGCCATTTAATGATCCTGAATTAGCACAATATGGTGATTCAACACCATACTTATTGTGTTACAATCAAACTGAAAGGCGATATGTTACCAGGCTGCGTAAAGACGAATTATTGGAAATACAATTCGGGGCAGGATTAGGACAGGAAGCTGATGAAGAAATATTACCCAATCCTTATAATGTTGCAATTGGGTTGGATTATTTTAAAAGAGTGGAAGATGTAAGTATAGATCCTATGAATTTCCTATACACTAAAACATATGGACGGGCACCTAATGATACAACATTAACAGTAACTTACACAAAATCATCAGGACTTGATGGGAATGTGAGGAGTAACACAATTGATTCTGTACAAAATATTGATGTAGTAAATCCAATTGAAAATGTGAACTCTACAGTATTACAATCAATTGTTGATAGTGTTACAGTAAACAATCCGCAATCAGCATATGGCGGTCTAAATAAAAAGGACTTGGATGTCATCAGGGAAGAATCAATGTCTCACTTTGCTGCACAGAATAGAGCAGTGACAAAGGAGGATTATATATTGCGATGTTATACAATGCCTGATCGATTCGGGGCAATTGCAAAGGCATATGTTGAACAGGATTTACAAATAAGTAAATGGAATGATAAAGATGTGATACCTAACCCGTATGCATTAAATTTGTATATATTAACATTTAATGGAGAAGGGCAATTTGTTCCAGCAAATATCGCAATTAAGGAAAATTTAAGGCAATACTTACGTCAATATAGGTTGATGACTGATGCGATAAACATCAAAGATCCATTTATTATCAATATTGGTATAAACTATGAATTAGTTACTAGACCAGATACAAATAGTCATGAAGTGTTATTAAGATGTAATAATCGCTTAATTGAATTATTCCAACAAAAGAATATGGATATAAATGCGCCAATTATGCTTAGTAAACTAAGAACTGAGATTGACAAACTAGATGGAGTGCAAAGCGTACAAAATGTTGAAATTATTAACTTATACGATACAAACCTCGGATATTCAGGTAATGTTTATCCATTAGCAGAAGCGACGAGAAACCAAGTGGTTTATCCATCCAAAGATCCGTCAATTTTTGAAGTTAAATTCCCTAAAATGGATATACAAGGTCGAGTGATAGATTTATAAAAAAAAGAATACTATGAAGATAATAAATGAAATTAAAAGGCAGATTTTAAACGAGGCAGATGTTAGTCAATATATTTCTATGGCAAAAAAACATGACTGGTTTTATTTTTATTCAGACTCAAACCAAGTTTATGAGCGAGGCAGAGAGTCTGAAGATAAATTGAAAAAGATATATGACGGTCTATCAGATGATGATAAAATGACTGCAGGTAAATGGTTCCAAGATTTTTATAAAACAGACGATGGATCGAGTCATTCAAATGCGGTAAAAAAATGGGATGTTGAACGTGATGGAGTTGACGGATTTGATGGGGTACATTTAAGTATAAAGTAAACTATGTATAAAATTTTATATCCGAGGAGAGATTCAACAATATATGAGAAGAACCCAAATAGAAATACTGGGATTGACGAAATATTGGAACTTACCAAATTTACGGTAGGTGAGCCGTACGATGATGTTATAGACGAAAATGCTAGTTGGGATAGGAACTTTAATTCTAGAATATTATTAGATTTTGATGTGAGTGACTTGACAAATATAGATACAAGTTCTGCTCAATATTATCTATCAATGATGTCAACTGAATCTGAAGCGTTGCCTGTTGAATATACAATGGAAGCCCGCCCACTATCTGAAAATTGGACAAATGGAAACGGTCATTACAATTCAGATCCAGAAGTTAGAAATGGAGTGTCATGGCATTTTGTTGATAGTGAACAAGACCAGACCTTATGGGACACAGGATCAGGAGTTGTAGAATATGCTTCAGTTACAGGCGGCGGTTCTTGGAACTCTTTATATTATGCATCACAATCATTTTCATACGACACACCAGACGTGTTAATGGACGTATCGCCAATCGTCTCACAATGGATAAGCGGTTCTATACCTAATTATGGGTTCTTGATAAAGCACACAGCAGAAGCCGAGACAAGTGACGAAACGTATGGCACAGTTAAATTCTTCGGAAAGGATACACATACTATATACCTCCCAACTTTAAAAGTTTTCTGGGATAGTGGAGATGTGTATACAGGTAGTTTTATAAATAATACAGAAATAACGAATGACTATGTTATTTATATGCGTAACCTCCGCAACAAATACACAGAAGGTGAAAATGTGAAATTACGAATAGGTGTGAGAGACATGTTCCCGACTAGAACATATGTTACATCAGCGACGCCAAACACACAATTAAAATTACCGGCAACATCGTATTTTTCAATTGTTGATTATGTTACAAATACTGAAATTGTCCCATTTAATACTATTGGAACAAAAATCGATACAGATGATATAGGCCATTACATCAAATTGGATTTAACAAATTTCTTGCCAACTAGATATTACAAGATACTGTTTAAAATTATTTTAGATGGTGACACACATATAATTGATAACAATTTTAATTTTAGAATTGAAAAATGATAAAGGCTTCCGTTAATCTCTTAGATAGTACAATCAACTATGTTGATATTACTGACCCTAATACTCCAATACCTGTGATGTTTGAAACATTAATGCCGAAGGATAACGAAACATTAGGATCAGAAACTGATGCAGAAATGAAAGCTAAGCATCCAATTGCATCAAAATTGTCAACACGTAATTTTAGGGATACATATATTGTACCAGAAGAAATGCAACAAGTGTATATTAATTTTATCCCTTCAAAAAACTTTGTAACTGATTCAGATTTGGATTATGTGTTAGATACTAAATTTGAATATTTTGTAGAACCAGCACCAACAGTGAGTGAGTTGCCTCAATTTACATTAGTTGATGGAACAATATATAGAATTACTGGTAATGGATTTAAAGACGTTAAAGATTATTCATATTATGCGATTGTAGACGATGAGGTACAAACTATACCAAATTACAAAACAGTTGAGGTTATGTTAGCAGAGCGTGGACAGATTGTCGATGCTATACGAGTAGTCACACCAGGACAACATCAAGATTTATTAATGCATTCAGATACTGTTGCATTAGTCAAAGGTGGAATGCCGTTAGCAGACGCAGAGTTACTTGTTTCTAACGGCGGCGGTGTATTATCAGGAGGGTCATAAATGGCGATACAAGACAGATCATCAGAATGGACCGAGGAAATGGGTCAAGTAACTTATTTGGAATCATTTGCCGCTATGCAAGTAGTATCCAATTCAGCAGCGGATCTTGCAGCTGCTGCCACAGCTGAGTCACAAAAAAATATTGATGCTATTAAAGTTGAAAATGAACGGTTAAAAGCAGAAGCAGATGCAGCAAAGGCAGAAGCAGATGCAGCAAAAGCAGCGTCTGATGCAGCAACAGCAGCAGCAGATGAGGAGAGAGCGAGATTGGAATACGAACGTGAGTTATTAGAAATTTATCAAAATGGAAACTAATGAGTTTATCTAGATATACAAATGAAGATTATATAAAGATATCGAATGCTCCACAATTCGGCCAAATATTTTTAGACGTAGATTTAAAAAACCTGTCGTCAGAAATGTTAATTCCAACTATCAGTTCGCTAGAAGCTAGTAAAGGTCGCCTTTTACCTGAAGTACACATTTATACATTCAATGGTGATTATATCGGGTCAGCATATGATAATGAATTGATATTAGAACATGATTCAAATAGTTTATTATTTGATGTACGTCAAGTATTTAAACTTGCTAATATTGATCGTGGGAGTTATAAAATTGTTTTCAATCTTATGTCTCCTTTGTTTGGACGGGCAGGGCGAGGAACTGATGCAGAATCTTGGCCAGCATTTGCCAGGGAAATATCTCCTGATCGTACGGAAGTAAAAATGACGATCAAAGACGCTAGTCAAGGAGTCGCATTGCAACAATTCCGTGAGTTTACAAATGATTTAACGAGTATTGACCTTTTAAATAATTTAGTCGTTAACTTTGGATCTAATCAAATTTACAAAATTCTTAAAATTAGATTTGATAAAAACGATCAAAATGTATTCTATTTAAAATTATACAAAGAAATTGACCGTTCAGTTGAAAACTTGTCAAAGGCATTTTTCGCATTGGAACCAATGGATCCATATATTGATACAGTTATATTAACTTCTAAAGTACAACAATCATATACACAACATGTTAAAGGTCCTAATTTTGATATGGATGTTGACGATTGGGATTCCCAAGCGACAGTTTATCAAAGTTGGAATGATTTACTTGACACAAACGCTCAAACAGCTCAAAAAATAATCGACGGCGTAATATCAGGCTCAGGACAAGCTACATTAAATATTGATTACAGCAATTACGAAAACTTTGTATTTTATAGTTCAGCAAAAGAGCGATTAGAAAATTTCCATTACAAAATGGAATTAATTGAATCATATAGTGCAGATATCAATAGTGTTGAACAAACTTTAATATCATCATCCGAATTGATTACTAATGGAGATTTCGATTCAGATTTATCAGGATGGTCATATACAACCAGTCCACCGATTACTTGGTCTGCTGGAGCTGCTCTTAACTTCCAAGATCCAGCATTCGCAACAAATCATGATGGGATAATTTCACAATCGGTAACTACAATTGTGGGGGATGAATACACATTGTTCTTTTCCGAAAGCTTTGATTATGTAGGTCAAGGCGGATCAGAAATGGTAATGCGAGTGTATGTAAATGGGATTCAAAAACATTACAGATCAACAAATGGTAGCCAATCTTGGTTCTCCTCCACATCATTCACGGGATCAGGAACTGATGAAATAAAATTCCAATTAGAAGTTAATGGTATAGGCTACCCAAACGGTTATGGAGGAACTGTACGATTAGATTCTGTGTCAATTCCGCAAAACACTATTATAACTAGTGGACCACTTGCAGGATTCTCAAATGCAGATATAGCAGTTACCCAACAGCGAATTGACACGTTGCGTAATAGTTTCGATCCAATGGAACGTTGGTTGTATTATCAAGATACAGGATCATTATTTACTCACGGCGTCAGTGGATCTTTAACGCCTTGGCCAAAATATAAAGTTGGCAACGAATATGTGTTACATGACGTAACTAGCAGTATTTCCAGTAACTGGTATAACGCTAATTTACAAGAAGCTGAATCTTTTGATAAACTTAATGTTAATAGTTTATGGTGGTCCATTCCTGAGCACGTGCTTATGGATTCAAACAATTCTGAATATATTACATTTGTTAATATGGTCGGACAACATTTCGATGTCATGTACAGTTATGTTGATGCATTAACACAAATACATAATAAAGATGAACACCCAGAGCGTGGACCGAGTGGTGATTTGTTGTACCACATTGCAAAGTCATTCGGTTGGAATTTACAAAATACAAGGCAATTAAGCAGTCTTTGGTTATATAAATTAGGGACTGATGACGAGGGCCAACATTTCACATCAAGTGGGATGGATGTAAAACCGCATGAGGAACAGACAAAACAAATATGGAGGCGGATTGTTAACAACCTCCCGTATTTATTAAAAACAAAAGGTACATCTAGATCTATTAAAGCGTTGATGTCAATATATGGCATCCCTCAAACTTTAATATCAATAAAAGAATACGGAGGTCCAGGAGTTGATAGTGATAGACCGATTGCAATCGAAGAAACATTTGCGTATGCTTTAAATGTTGATACTGGATCGTATTTGAAAATACCTCAAGATATTGTATCGGCTAGTAGTAACGGATGGGGATCTGGATTATGTAATAGTGGTGGTATAGTCGAGGAAAGTCTTGCAGATCTTGCAGACTGGAATCAAACACCCGTTGGACAGGTTACGTTTTTCGATGAATTTATAACCCCATATGCATCTTCAACCGCAACAATTGATGATTCGGTGATATTAATCCCTGGAAAGGAATACACATTAACAGGGGAGGTGATAATAGCTCCACTTGGCGATCGTGCTAGTGTTGAATTTTTCCATAATGATAATTTAATAATAGAATACGAACCCGATGATTTAGTCCAATTTATAAACTATACATTTACTGCAACAGATGTAGATACGTTTAAGTTTAGAATGATTAATGATACTGGTACAGCAGCTGTCGGTAAATTAACATTAGTTGGGGCATATGAAGGCAGTGTGGAAATGTTCCCTAGAACTCCTGACACATATGAATTTAGATTTAGTACAAAACAATCTGGATCTTCTGGAGCAAATGTAATATTTGCACATCAAGGAGCGACAACGGGATCGAGTGATCTTAGATCTGTATTATCTTTAGTGTCATCTCAAGAGCTCATAGGCTCAGCTTCAATATCAGGCTCGGAAAATTATGGTAAGGTGTTGTATGAGACATATAATAGCACTACACCACAATATGGATATTCAGATTGGCTTCCAATATTCGACGGGGACTTATGGACGGTTAGAGTTTATGACGAAACTCCGATAAGTGGTACACATAGGAACGATAGAATTCATATTGCAAGAGCTTCAGATTGTTTATATGGAAGGATAGCACAATCGACATCCATATCAATGTCATATGACACTCAAACTAATGATATTGATTATGTATATTTAGGAGGCGGACTTGACACGAGTGTAATTACAGCGAACACTCAAACATCCCATGACTTTACAACAATTGATTTTAGCGGATCAGTTCAAGGATATAAAGAATACTTTACATTATATGATAATGACACATTTTACAATCACGTATTAAATCCGCGTGCATATAATGTGATGTCGGCAACGGGGTCATTTTATTCATTGTATAGATATTTACCATTAGGTTTAGATTTACAAAGGGAAGATAGAACAATTGAGACATTTGAATCATCGTCCCACCCAGATCAAAATGGACAAACTCCTAGCTTAACTGAATATGTAGAATTTATTGGCGATCAAGAATCGCAATATGATACTTGGAATGAAACATTTTATGCGGAAGTTCCAAAACTAGGCGGAAATGCATTAAGGGGAGAAAAAATTAGATTGGAAGAGTCTTCATTGAAATTCCAATTAGATCCATTAGTGAGAGCAGAGACTTCAGAATATGACAAAAAAGCGACAGATACCAATCGGTTAGCTATTGTATTTTCATTAGCAGATCAAGTTAACAGGGATATATACAATCATATGGGCTTTGAAGATCTTGACGATTGGATTGGTGATCCTGAAGATCAATATAATAATAATTATCAGCAATTATTAACACATAACAAGGAATATTTCCAAAAGTACCAACAGTTTAACGATATAAATTCATTTATACGAATTTTGAGTTTATATGATTACACATTCTTTGAACAGATAAAACAATTAACGCCTGGTCGTGCTGATTTAATAGCGGGCATACTATTAGAAAATAATATATTACACCGACCTAAAGTTGTATTAGCAAAAAAACCGTCAGTTAATCAACCACAATGGGATGACACTATTAGATATGAGGTATCACAAAGTGGTTTATTTCCTAATTATAGAACAACACTTGAAATTCCAAGTGAACTTGACGTTGAGGATTGTTACGAATCTGGTACTATTGAAATAATAAATGAAGTTGAAATTGATGACTGCTATTTATCAAGCAGTATTCCAGATCCATGCCAAATAACAGGTTCAGAAGTTCCTGTATATTCTGGATCAATTCCAACAACTACTCCGTATGATGGATGTACAGGCTCAGTTTATGATGTAATTGACCAACCAGTTCCAGATTGTAGATACATGAAAAAGGAATGTTATTATTCTGCGTATTTAATCAAGGATTCATTACCCGCTAATAGTATATTGGATGACACGACATTTTGGTTTACTAGTTCATATGTAGAGACAGTATCACAATCATTAGCATTTTTAAATGTTGAAACTAACAAATTCACATACGGTCAAAGAATTGAAACTAATTCATATATATCGCAATCAATAGAAACAGTATCAGGATCGGAATATTTCCTCAGGTTGTACGCAAGACCATTTGATACAGGCAGTTCGACTGCTGAATTCAGATTTAGTTTAAATGGACTCCAACATAGCACAAGGCATATCAATTATGGGTCTGCGCAATCGTTAGAATGGATTAATGAGTATAGATTTACATTTACAGGAACTGGAACTGATACAATTCAACTTGAAGCAGTAGGTGATAATTTAGTTATATACACTGCAGAGGTTTATGATTATTTAACTAAGTGGCAAGAAGGTTGGGTAGAACAATCATATAGATGTTATAATATACCTGTATCGTGTACATACACACCATGGCATTATCAAATTGATGAGTGCTCAACTAGGAATCGATCAAGGTTTATAGGTTCCAAGTTGGAAGGTGCAGGGGTGAACATAGATTCACCAAATACAATAAGTGGCGGCCCAGTAATAACTATAACTGAGACGAATCCCAATTCAATATTTACAAATGATGGGAGTTCTGAAGGCAATTTACGGCTAGACTAAAGGAAAATGATATCATTATGATATTTATACATAAAACAGAGAAATAACTATGGCTGGTATTAAAGATGTGGATAAAGTACAACGTGAGTTGGCGAAAGTCCAACGTGATATTAAATCTACATTGAAAAATTATAAAAATAGTGAAGGCGACAAGCGTACTAGATATGTAGAAAAATTAAAAGACTTACAAACTCGTAGAAAAGAGTTAGATGCTAAATTGGAAGGTATTATTGGCTCACTGCATCAAAATGCAGAACTTGAGACAGAAGACTAACTAAATATACAATTAATAAAAAAAGAACAATAACATGGGTTATTTAGATAATTCATCTATCGTCGTAGATGCAATTTTAACAAGGAAAGGCCGCGAACTTTTAGCGCGGGGGCAAAATGAATTCAATATTACCCACTTTGCATTAGCAGATGATGAAATAGATTACACACTATGGAATCCAGACCATCCATTAGGCTCTGCATATTATGGTGCCACTATTGAAGCTATGCCAATCACGGAAGCAGTTCCAGATGAAACGCAAGTGATGCGATATAAATTAGTAACATTACCTAAGAAAACAGTAAGGATACCAGTTGTAGCTGTCCCAAATAATAGCGTGACATTGAACGCAGGGCAACAAGATCTTATCAAGCCGTCAACAATTAATTATGCTGAAGGTAATACAACATATGGTTATACAGCGGTATTGGCTGATAGCGATGTTTGTGTACTTGAAGTAGTTGAACCTGCAATGGGCACAACTTATATGGTTGCACCACCAATATCCGACATGGAGGCTGGCCAAGCAATTACATTGTCAGGTAAGACATTTAGAATTAAAGCTAAATCAGCTATCGCCGCTCCTAAGACAACAACAATAACATTATACGGAAATGAAACTGGCGGACAGACAGTAATTACAGTTACTGTTAATAAGCAGAGTATTAATACTACTCCAGGCACACCATTAACAGGACAGCCTCCGATTACATTACCATAATAGAATATAAAACAAAAGCGAGCATAAAATATGGCAGTACCATTTTTTAATAACAATAGCGGCAAAACGGGCGGCGGAATGTCTTCACAAACTTCTGGATACGATGCAAGGATGGTTCTTGATGCAAGTATCATTGCAGCATTAACTTCTTCTGGGTATATATTGACACCCACTAGTTATAACGCCTCTACAGATTTTGGACAATTCCAACCAATTAGAAAAACTGTAATTAACGGAAAAACAATTCCAGCATTACAAGATTCTGCAGGTAATGTGTATGTCATAGACGAACGTAATGTGATTTATTTATTGGAAAAATCCAAAGTGAATCCGAATACTGGCACTCCACTTGGCAGCGCACCTCCGAGCAGCGGTCCTGTGGCTCCTCAAGGACGTACACCAGTCATGAGTGTCGGATTACTAGATCCAAATTGGAGTGGAAACGGCGGCGGAATTATACCTCCAGCCCCTCCTGGTGGAACTATAGGATCTGGAAAGGTATACACACAATTTGCGATTGATGATATAGTGCCTAATCAACAAGAAGTTGTAACAAGGGCATTGTGGAGTAATAATGTTGGTAATTTGACAACATTTTATACTAGTTCAGCAGAAACAGCAACACAAAAGAGATATTATTACGAAATTTGGAATAGTGGATCTCAAGGCGATTGCGGTGCACAACCACAATTTAGTATTGCGTACGGAAACAAATTAGGATCTGGATCTAACGATGAAGGCGGCCAAATTGAAGATACACCTTCAAGAGCGATTTATGGGCAGAATAGATTATTGTGCTTAGATCAAGATGCTGAATCATTTACAATCAACGGAACAACTACAGATTCAATATATGTTATAAATGTTAATAGAGCTCGTATGAGAGAATATCTCGACGAAGGTAATATAGAAATCAATTTAGCACATCTATCAGGATCTGAATTTATCGCAGGAGGAGGAGACGCTGATGCACACACTGGTAGTAATGTTACATTAGCAGGCGACGGTTCAGTATTAAGACTTATTGACGATTCATCGTTAAATCCTGCAACAATTATGCAGAGTGGTGAAGTTTACAATATTGTATCAGGATCTATTGAAGATGGTGTTTATAATTCGTCATCTCCAAATGTATACGGATTATTATTTAGAAGGAAAGGTATAATTATTCTTGATGCAACTAGATTAGATGTATCAGCATCATTCGCGACAGTAACAGGTAGAGAAGTACCAGGCGATAATCCAATGAAATTATTTACAGCTATGTCAGGAGCGGCGCAATATAATGATGGTTCAGGAGATCCATTAGGATTTGCAGGAAGGGGAGCAGAAAAGGTAAAGAGTACACATTATTTCGTCAGGGCGAAAAATGCAGAATACAACTTTAGTAACAATCCGACATTTGTCACAGGTTCAGAAGGTGATTTAAGGCATCCGAGTATGTATAGCGATCCTAAATCATATATAACGACTGTAGGTTTATATAATCCTAGTAAAGAATTGGTAGCAGTTGCGAAATTATCTCAAGCTCAACAAAAATCATTTACTAAGGAAGCTCTAATTGAAGTAAAATTAGAATTTTAATAAAGGGAATATATGATAGATCCAGGATCACGTGAATTTAGGGATAGTCAACAGCCTACATATCGACCACCTCCAGTCTCTTTAGGTCCAGACCCAGTAATGGTAGCAAGTGGTGGCCCTACATTAGGATTTCCAGCAGCGTCACCAGGACCAGATCCTACATTAGTAGCAAGTGGAGGACCTACATTAGGATTTCCAACAGGTACAGATGGCGGACCTGTACGGAATATACGCGACACTGATGGTCCAATAAAACAAAATCCAATTCCGCCTCCTGGATATGACGGACCTATAAAACAGATTCCAGAGCCACCTCCGAATTACGACGGTCCTATAAGACAAACACCAAATGATCCAGGTCCGACAGTGGAGCCTCCGTTAGTTTTTCCACCGTCTACAAGTGGACCAACTCCACCTGTCCCGCCTATATATACTGCAGATCCAATTCCGAATAATCCATGTATAGATTTACACAATTACGGTCATGTATTATGGGAGAATAAATTTCAATGGAGTGCTGAAGTTTCTTCTTTTTTAAGTCAGCCAAGTGTACATAAGGTTGCAGCATTTAGTGATATTGCTCTCGAGTGGGTTGTCAGTGAACGCAATAAAGAACTTTGGCCTACAACATATGGAGTAGGACCTGGTGGACGACAATATAAAATAATATGTACTGGATATTTCATCAGAGATTTTTTATGTAAAGTTAAAAGCACACGATACTTTAATTTAAGAAGTGTAAATGTAGCATTTGCTAAATTCAAGTTTACTGATTCTAGATTACCTGGAGAATATTATATCTCATCGTCAGGTAAAATATGTAGATTGATACTAATCACAGATCCAGACAATCCAGTGTATCCTGATTTAGGTGATGAAGTTGACCCACCATATGATGATACAATACCAAACGGACCATCAGGACCTAATTTAGGATCAGGACAGGTTTATGCACCAATATATTCAGGCGACATAGTAAATTGTCCAGAAGTGGAGACAGGACCGTTATGGTCACAAGAAGCGAAATATTTAGCAACACCAATATCAGCTAGTTTTGCATCCGATACAGGATCTGCAAATTATTGCGTCGGCGTACACAATTTACCTCCAACCGATCCGTGTTCAGAACTCCAATATAGATGTATTTATGCAGATTATGAAGGCAAGGGTGACAAGGATTTAGGCGGTAGAGATGACGAGACTTTATCCAAGGCGATGTATACACAATATTCGCATATATTACTCCCTAAGGGCCAAGATAAATTCATTATTAATGGCATTGAAGAGGATTATGTTTATATAATTGATGTAAAACGTGATAGGTACAAGCAGATAATGGATCCAGGCAATTGGCAATTATCATTATACTCATTAAATATACAAACACCGACAGCATCAAATGTGCCAAATGATATTGTTAGGGACGCATTATATGACAGAGGTACTGTAATTGACTCTAGTAGGTTTATAACACAATCTATAAACTTTACAAATAAATCATGGGATATCATCCCAGGAACAATTGAAAATGGTCCATATATAACACCTAACGATACAGAATTGTCAGGATCAAATACAGGGTCATTAGGTATCTTTTATCCAAATCACGGAATGATTGTACTCGCTGGCTCAACATTGGATGTAGATTTCGGCTTTGAAACAAATAGGAATGTTGAAGTTGATGGTTTGAATGCATTAAGGTTATATGAGTCATTGATAAGTTCAGCAGTCGAGGGAGATACAGATTCGTCAGGAGATCCATTAGCATTTTGGGGCAGATATGCTGAAATGAAATACAACAAAATGTATTTTGTTAGAGTTAAAAATCAAATATTTAATTATACAAATAATCCTACATTTACATCAGGGTCGGAAGGCATTATACTAGACACCTTAGCTAATCAAGAGCGCGCATATTTCACATCCATTGGGCTATATAACCAATCAAAAGATCTATTAGCTGTTGGTAAGGTATCACAGCCAATGATTAGTGCATGTAATAAAGAACGATTATTCAAAGTCAGAATAGGGCATTAAAATGGAGAAAATACTAAAAAATTCGTATAGGGAACTAATTATTGAAAACTCAATAAATGAAAAGTTTTTTAATGCGAATCCCCAACAAACGATGAAGGAGTTGATGGATCTGCGAGCAATGCTTAAAGATGCTAATGACATGAAACAATTAGCTGTTGGAATCCAAGCATTATATGCTGAAAGTCCAAAGAAACTCGGAGAAATTACAAGGATGGTATCTGGGTTGAATACTGCAATACTTAAAATGCAACAATAATAAAGAGACAATATGAAAACACATATATTAGCGGAAAATTACAAACGGCTATTTAAAGAATCTTTAAAAGAGTCTGACAGTGATTCTAGTTATGATGAGCTTGAACTTGCAATAGAAGAATTGAAAGCACTTGTCAAAAAATGGTCTGCAGGATTACAAAATCGGGTTGATTTTAGCGCAATTGCAGAAGAAGAATCAGCTTCAGAAATGCGAGACAATTATTATGAAGTGATTAATGATCTATTTGATGAACACTTATATGATCTCTTTGAAGATTAAATAAAAACATAACTGGATGGCAATACCTACTACGTTCGCTCCTATAAAAACACAAGACTTTACGTTGACGCCAATAAAGGTGAACAAAAAGTTTCAGTTTAACCAGGACGAATTGGAAACCACAGCTAGTGGATATCATTTAGTTGAAGGGTATTATACAAGTTTATTAACACCTGTTGGTGCAAGGAAAGCAGCAAATGATCCTATCAATTTAGTTGACGGAACATATAAACATATTATTTGGAAGCAGATAAATCATATGTATTATGCAGATCCTTATAACCCATTCAATACATTTGAACATCATAATAAAAGATATGCGTATAAAGAATTGAATATGACAGCGTCATATCTTTCAATACCGTATCTTGATTATGGAGAAAAGATAAAACCAGGTTCAGTGGTTATTACAAATACTGACACAGGCATTATATTAAATGACGATGGTAACGGTAATTTATACGACCCAGCGATTGAGCAAGAATTCGATACTGGAGATTTTCCAGGATATAACCGATATAATATAGTAGGATATTGGGGCTTTAACCAAGAGTTTAGAAATTTCAAGTACAATTATGGCATAGTCGATAGCGGCAAATATGAATATGCTGCATATCAATTTTCTCCAGGAAATGTTCCGAGTGTAATACACAATACTAAATTCGGTCCAGGATTTGAATCAGGAAGTACACCAATTGGATTATCAGCGCAATGGGATAGTAATTCTGATGGTAGTAATTTCGGGTGGATGAAAACACCAAATAACGACTCATTTAATTTTGATTCAACAGAAGGGTTTACAATATCGTTTTGGATTAGACCAGAAACGTCAGATGATCCTGGAGCAGTCATATCTAAAAATGGTACTGTATTTAGAAATAAATTAGGAACCCATGACAGGATTCTAAATTCTGGACAAATTACAACAGACAAATATATAAGTAGTTCATATGTAGATGAACCAACTGATATTTATCCATTCGATGTCACATATGATTCTGGTAGTTTGATTGTAAAGCGGAGTGATGGTAGTAGAACAGCAGAAATAACTGGTTCATTAACTGATGGGATTTGGCAACATATAACTGTAGTCCGCTCATATGTAGCGCCAGAATACAATTTGGGATTATTTGTAGATGGGACATTGGTTGATTCAGCACCAGACCCAACACGTAATCCAATCAATAAGCATGAATTGATGTTTGGCAGTAGAAACCAACATGGATTGGATTCATTTTCAGGATCAATAGATGAGGTTAGATTTATTAACAGGTCTCAAGACGATTTAGATGCTGATTATTATCTTCAAGCTGCAAATCAAGACCTAACATTGAACACATCAGTTGTAGGAAATGTGTTTTATCGCCGCGGGAATATTGTAATATCACCACTCAATCCAAAATATAATGATGTATTTAGTGGATCATTCAATGTTGAATATAGAGGTACACATACAATTTATCAATATGAGATTTTATGTAGGATTAAAAAGGGTGATTTCAATTTAACACGTAATGTGACAGCATTACAATCACCAAAATCAGATTTATTAATTAATGAAATGACTGGCTCATTATTAGCACCATACTTCACTACAATTGGTATGTATAATGACAAGGGACAGTTAATGGTCATAGGGAAAATGGGTCAAGCTATACAAGTGCGCTCAGATGTTGATGTGAATGTCGCAGTTAGATTTGACGGGTAAATTTAGAAAAATACAAAATAATTTTAATTATGGATATAGATTTAGAATTGGACAAGTTAACAGGAGATTTAGAGTCTGCGGTTAAAAATGCAACTACATTAGTGGCTAAGAAACAAAATGAAGCCATATTGACGAGCGCATTGGGATTAGTATTATCTGGACCGTTCATGATAAAAATTGTAGGTAATACAATTAATAAGGCTAAGAAATTAATATCAAAATCAGGTGATAGTTCTAAAATAGGTGATGCAATTGTTGCATTTGGTGATAAAATGCATCATGTTACTGAAAAGCCGTTTAAATTATTAGCTAAAACATTCACAAAGGATCCTAAAAAACAAGCAATATTTGCCCAAGCTTTAATGGCTGGAATAATCGCAATATTATTGGTTGATAGCGGGCTATCATTTGCTAAATATGCACAAAAGATGAATATCAAATCGTCAATGTTGTATGGTGCAAAATCAGCAATTAAGAGCACTGAGTTACGTGGAATGATTGCGGAGCTTGGATTATTTATTAAACAAATATTAACAAAGGTAATATAATAACAAAATAACAGGAAACAACTTATGAAAGTAGAACAAGTAAAACGTATTGTGGAAAATGTCGTCCGTAAGAAACTAAAACAACTACATGAAAATTTTGATTTCATCGACGAAGATGGATGGGATGAGGATTCAATAGCTAATACAGGTCTATTGGAAGTATTGAATAGATTTAGTAAAATAGAATACGAAATTAAAAATTCCCCGCGAGGTGTGTATGCAGTTTCAGGAGACACTGTACAAGATTTAGTTACTGACTTGGAGGAACTTAAGGAGGATTTGGAAGACGCAATTAACGATTTACAATCACCGCCTCGTTAAATGATACATTAAAATACATATTATGAAAAAACATATTTTAGCAGAAAATTACAAACGATTTTTCAAGGAAAATTTATTGGAAGAATCTGGGGATTTTGATATAGTATTAATGGATGATCCAATCATTGTAGATCGATTCAATGAATTGCTTGATGATGAATCGCGAACTCATTATACAGAGGGAGACGATTATGAATGGATTATAGGCCGTGGGGACGATTACCCAAACACATTAGTTATATTATCTGATACAATGCAAAAAGATGATAAATTTATTAAAATTATCCGAGCTGAGTTAGAAGATGAAGAAATAGATTATTAAATAATGAGTCATTGGTTTTACAATAATAAAGAAGTTACAGAAGTCCCCGAGGATGCATTTGGATTTGTATATATGATAACAAATACAAAGTCTGGTAGGAAATATATAGGTAGAAAGTATCTGCAGTCTACACGCAGGAAAGCACTAACCGCTCAGCAGAAAAGAGACGGTAAGAAGCGGCGTACAAGAGTCACAACAGAAAGTAATTGGAGAACGTACACTGGATCATCCAAGCCATTACTTGCCGACATCAAGGAGCTTGGAAAGGATCATTTTAAATTTGAAATTCTCATATATGGGAATTCAAAGGGACAAGTGAATTATTTAGAAATGAAATTCCAATTCATTAATGACGTCACATTAGACCCATTATATTATAACGATACGATAGGGAGCGGTAAATTCGCCACCTTGAAAGACTCTGATTTACTTCTTGAAAATATTCAACAAACTTTTTCAAAATAAATGGTTAAATATTTGGTTGTCTGGAATAATTTCCTTATATTAATACTATATGGCAAATACCACTGGTGTAATAAAACTATTAGAGCGGCTGATTGGGCAGTCTTCACTTAAGAGCAAAGGTAATTACGCCTTTCGTTGCCCCTTTTGCCATCACGCTAAAAAGAAATTAGAGATACACCCAGAGTTACAACATTGGAATTGTTGGACGTGTGGTACTAAAGGTAAAAGTCTATTTACATTATTAAAGAGGCTTAATGCTAAGAAGTATTTTTATACTGAATTACAAGATCTTGTACCAAAAGGTAAGAGGCAGTTTTCATTTCCACAAGGAACAACTCCAGATAAAATTTGTAAATTACCTGACGAATACATTCCGCTATGGAAACCTGAATCGCAAGATTTTTATTGGAAACGGTGTATTGAATATTTACGAGGTAGAGGTATAAGTAAACAAGATATTTTAAAATACCGAATCGGGTATGCGACTGATGGTAAGTATAAAGATATGATCATCTTTCCTAATTTTAATAAACTGGGACAGTTAACATATTTTACAACTAGAACCTTTTCAAATAGAAATTCTATAAAATTTGTCAATCCACCATTTAGTAGGGATGTCGTTGGATTTGAGTTACAACTAAATTGGGACTTGCCTATTGTATTAGTAGAGTCTGCATTAGATGCGATGGTTGTAAGGAGAAATAGCAGTCCGCTATATGGTACAACTTTACCTAAATCCTTAAAGGAACAAATTTTAGAAAATAAAGTACAAGATTTATATTTAGCACTAGATCCAGATGCATTACGCAAGTCAATTAAATATGCGGAATATTTCATGGGTTTTGGTATTAACGTATATTTTGTAGAGATACCTCAAAATACAGATCCTAATAAATTAGGTCACACTAAGATGTGGGAATTAATAAAGTCAGCTGAATGTATGACTGATAATAAGTTATTTGAATATAAAATACAAGATTTGATTGCATGAAAGTGAAAAAGATTTATCACATTGCCGATGTACATATAAGAAACTTTAAAAGGCATAAAGAATATAGAGTAGTATTTAAAAAACTCCTAAAATATTTGAAGGATAATGTTGATGAGCATTCATTAATATATCTAGCAGGTGACATTGTTCATTCCAAAAACGATATGTCTCCTGAATTGATAACACTTGTCTCCGAGTTGTTTAAAGGCTGCGCTGATATAGCACCCACTATTGTAATTACAGGCAATCACGATGCGAATTTAAACAATGACGCACGATTAGATGCGTTAACGCCAATTGTCGATGCAATGAATCACCCAAATTTGATGTATTGGAAAGACTCAGGATTATATGAATTTGGCGGCATTACCTTCTCAGTATTTTCTGTATTCGGTTCAACGGATGATTGGATTTTGGCGGATCAATTTGATGCTGATTATAAAATCGCATTACATCACGGAGCAGTATCAACGGCAGTAACAGATTTAAATTATCAAATCGAAAATGAATTTGTTACTCCAAAGATATTTAAGGGCTTTGATTTAGGATTATTGGGCGATATACATAAACGTCAGCATTTATCGAGATATAAATTAGAGGAAAAGGAGATTGATGAAGAAGATTTGGATAAATATCTGAAGGAAGGATGGGAAGTAGTGAAGTAGTTATAATAAAGGAATTATTATGAAAAAGTGCCCAACTTGTAATAAAGAAACAGAAAATAGACGATATTGTTCCCGACTATGTCAATACAAGGGATACAGTAAAACTAGTAGAATTAAAACATGTCCAATATGTAATACTGAACATAAAAACAAAATTTTTTGTAGTCGTAAATGTTATGCTGTGGTAGATTCTAAACGTAAACTAAAATATTATAGTACTAATGATCACCACACTCTAGGGCGAAAGGCAACTGCCGAGCAACGACAATATATACGTGAAATGATGATAGAAAAATGGAAAGAGCCAGAACATAGATTGAAGGTATCACAGTCTCTGGCTGAAGTCCGCGCTAATGCAGAATTTCCATTAGGACATTCTCCTGCAGCAAGGGAGAAACGTATTAATACAATGCTTGAAAGGTATGGAGAGACCAATAATTTAATTGGAACATACGGGACTCGTGATTGTGATAAAACAATGATTGAAAGGCACGGAATGTCTTCACATGAATATAGAAATTTAAAGTTGAGGTCGATGAAGATTACATCCATAGAGCGGAAGGTGATGGAAATACTTAATGAATACAATATACAATTTGAGTATGAATATGTATTTGAGGGATATTCATTTGATTTTTATCTACCTACCTTTGGCGTTTTTATTGAATGTGATGGTGATTATCATCATGGATATGGTATATTGCATGAAGATATGGATAAAATACAAAAAAATACATATAATAATGATCAAATTAAAAATAATATAATTAAAGAAACTGATTATACACTTGTCCGCTACTGGGGACATGAAATCAAAGCTGATGGATTTAAATCAATAATAAGGCAGATATGGGAAAAATAAAAATAAAAAGAAGAACTCCTGATGTAGCATTCGCAGGAAGTTTAATCCAACAGAATCACGGAGAAGGTATTGATCATGGGATTTTGGTATGGGATGTTGAAAGTAAAGAATCAGAATATGTCCGCATTGAAAGTGATATCGCATATGCAACTATTGAAGTTGATGAAGGTAAAATAATAACCCCAAAGGGTTATGTTGATAAACTACCGCGTAATTTACGCCTGAGAGTTAAATATAGTAATTGTACATATGCTGATGTCCAAAATGTCGTCCAATTATTGAAAACTCGTCACAAATTACTTGAGACGACTATCATGAAGGTCAATGATTTTAATTACGCTAGAAATACTAATAAGGCAGTATTAGGAGATGTACGAGATGTTGAATATCAAAATCAATTGATTACAAATTGGATACAAAACGGTGATGAGTCTGAATTGGTCGATATTGATGGTGTCCGCCATATAAATCGAGTTATGAACACGCGATTGAAAAGTGAACATGTTTTAGTTAGGAATGTTATATGGAAATTGGGCCTATTTGAATTTTCTAATATGTTTTCATATGGTCCGACGAATAGTGTAAACTTCGCAAATTATAGTGGTATACAAGGATTATTTGCCCCTAATGCAAGTGGTAAATCAACATTGTTGGATGCAGTCACGTTTTGCCTATTCGATAAATGCTCTAGAACTTGGAAAGCGAAGGATGTATTAAACAATCGTAAGACTAAATTTAAATGTAAATTACAATTTGAACTCAATCACGAAACATACGTAATTGAGCGCGAAGGTATTAAACATAAAAAAACTGGACATGTAAAAGTCAATGTTAAATTCGGTAAAATAACTTCTGATGGGTATGAAAGCTTAAATGGACATGATAGGGACGGGACAAATAGAATCATTAGAGGTTATATTGGGACATACGATGATTTTTTATTAACAGCATTATCCACTCAGAATGATAATAAAAATTTCATATTTAAATCGCAACGAGAAAGAAAGGATCTTTTGAATTCCTTTCTAGACATTTCAATATTTGAAGATTTATACGTAGCAGCTAAAGATGAAGTTCGTGACAAAGTGTCATTGGTCAAAAATTTAGAGCATGATATAAATACTGAACAGTATGAGGGATTAGACGAACAAATCAAATTAATCCAAACTCAATATAATGAAACGTCAGGATCATATGTAGAGGCTGATAGATCTGTGCATATATATAATGATGAGGTGAATGCATTAGTAAAACAAATACATTTTGTTGATGGCGCAATAGTTATTGAATCAGTCCTTGAGAAATTACAACAAGTGCATATTGATGTTGAAAAGATTAAATCTGAAATAAAATCTACAGAGTTACAAATTTCAACATCGAAAGATAAAATGGTTGAGCTAGACTCAATATTAGAGTTGATTGATATTACCGATTTAATTAACAAGGAATCCAGAGTTAGAATATTATATGATGGCATCTATGATACTAAAAATAATGTTTCGTCTTTAAAATCCCAATTAGATCAAATTGACAAGCAGTTGACGCATTTAAATAATCACGAGTACGATCCTGAATGTGATTATTGTGTTAAAAATCCATTTGTGATGGAAGCTAAAGATGCATTGAAACGCCGCCCTGATGTTGCTAAGTTATATAATATTCAAACGGCAACATTACAACGTATTACAAATGAATATGACGAGTTAAAAGAAAACGTCCACGTGACAAGAAATTCATATGACACTAACTCAAAATTGGTTGAAGATACTACACATAAATTAAATTTGTTGAGATCTGAATTAGCAGCGTTACAACAAATGTTGGTGCGATTACAAGAAACTGATTTAGCTTTAAATGATCAAATTACTCGATACGAGAAACAGGAAGCGACGCATAAAAATAATAAACAGTTAAATATTGCTATTGATAAAATAAAGCGGCAGCACGCAGAATCATTAAGCATTTCAAAACGCCTCCATAATGATTTAATGGATTTAAATACGAGTTTAATTTCAAATAAAACTACATATGATGCATTCATTAATAAACAGAAACAGTTGACTGATTTGTATGATGAGGTTGCGATGTATGAATCATATTGTAGAGCGATTTCAAAATACGGAGTGCCATATTTATTATTGAAAAAAGTCCTACCAGTAATTGAAGATGAAGTAAATCAAATTTTAAATCACATTGTAGACTTTTACGTAACATTAGAAACTGATGATAAGAACATTAATTGTTATATACATTATAATGAGGATGTCGAATGGCCAGTAGAACTAGCGTCAGGAATGGAGCGATTTATGATTTCAGTTGCAATGCGAGCAGCGCTTATTAATGTATCTAATTTACCAAGGCCGAACTTCTTAGCTATTGACGAAGGTTTTGGGGTAGCAGATTCCGAGCATATGCAGAAAGTTGGGATGTTATTTGAGTATTTGAGGAGTAGATTTGATTTTATTTTATGTATCACACATATTGACACACTAAAGGATGCAGTCGATGCACAAATTACAATTGATAAGACTGATGATGGGTTTTCAAAGATATGCCAGTAATTTGATGTGATTTACTCCGAAATGAAACTAAACTGATATTTATAGTGGAATCGCATTTCGAGGAAATTTATGTTACAAAACGCCAGATTTGGTACGGGGTTAAACAAATATGTTAAATATGTTAATATATTTGACGCTAGTAAAACTTCAGATCAATATTTTAGATTATTTGATGTACCTGATAAACTATACGCAGGAAAGAATAGCTTCCGTATACGAGCCAACTTGGACAGTCTTGTACGAGGATCGTTAATTTACATTGATATTATAGATTCGACGGGGAAAGTAATTTATCACGAGATTGCAGATTTTGTAGGAGAAGATCAATCACGTTTGATAATTGCACATATATATGGAAATACACCTCCAGGCGAGGCAACGATTTTCATAGCAGGGAGGGCGAAACGAAATGCAACTACTGGACAACAAATTCCGTATACAACTAAACCAGGAGAGTGGAATCATATAGACATGCCTAATGTTATGTGGACGGGAAAGGTTGTAATTATACCAACTCAGCAAAATGATGATGAAATATTATTTGGGAAGCCACCAACAGTGACATCATCAGAGAGATTTGAATATTTCACCAATTATTCAGGATCTGTTGATCGTAAAATAATAGAATCTGGATCACACCAATTCGCCCTGAAATCAGTCGTGGGCGCATACGAATATTCAAATACATCTAGATATGCAGCTCGTATTAGAGAGGGTGGTTTAAATACAATATTAGACCCTAAATCATCTAACGGTAAAATATCTTCAAATCAAACATTAATACCATTATATTCTGATTTAGCGACTTTAGTATCCACATCAGGATCTTTAAATCGTGATATGGTGGGCGGTGAAATTGTATTCAGAGATATGAATACAGTGTTGAATATTCCTATAGAACTATACAACATTCCAGATTTTTCATGTAGTGTTATTGAAGTGGTTGATTCACAAACAGCAAAGGTATCTCCAGGGTTCAATGTAATATATAATCAAGGTGGGAATAAACGACAACTTAAATCATTCATCTTAGCAGAAAACTATACTGCAAGTTATTATTCATCAACACCTGAATTGGAGACTAGAGATTCTGAATCATTTGTACAATTGGATTTTGTAGATCTAGAACCGCTAGCTGGGACAGTTGAAAGTGTGAAAATTAGTTATAAACCGTATGGGAGTTTTGGCGAATTTATTAATATTGGTGACTTTGCGATTAATGACCAAAACTTCCTAATAGACAGCTCGAATTTGGTCACAACAAAGGTTGATTTAGTAGAACGGCCGATTGGTGATTTTTCAACAGCTAATGAATTTGACACGTATTGGGAAATAGTTGAAAGTATTACTGACACTATCACTCATACATCATCATCAGTATTGGATTCTGGGCGATCTATAGAGTCAATAGTTTCAGAAAATAATAAACCTGAATATATTGGTTATATTAAATTAAAAGATTCATATGCAGTAGAAGCAACAGAAAATACAGAGTTTAGATTGAGCTTTTCATTACAGTATGAAGAATCTGTTGATAATACAAAACCATTACAAATCGACATGCATATATCTGGTTCTGGAGTCCACCGTGATATTGTGCATGAATGGCCTGGGGATCCACCCATTGAATCATTATTATTAGGTGACTATATAGGTACGGTAGTTGAAACTGGTATTGGTCAAACTAGAAAATATAACTTCTATTTCAAAACAAAAAACGTAGGAAATCTTGTTCCATATTTTGTATTGCGGAATACAGCCAAATTTTCAATAAAATATATAACATTAAGTCCAAGAAACGAATTAGGATTTTCCCCAAACCAAGCTAAATTATTTCTTCCAATTGATACGTTGAAGACTAATACTGAGCTTGTGATGAATATAGACTACCTATCAGGCACAGGCGTTAAATCGAGAGTGTCAAGTCAATTATACGGATTGACATTCACAGGACAAGGACTAACAGTCAGATGGGATGATATAAGTACCAAACCAGATGGAATAATATCTGGATCAGATCAAATAGATTTCCCACCAGGTGTTGAGTTACCTGACGGATTAATATCAGGATCTGAACAATTACCTCCTGGAATAATATCTGGATCAGATCAAATAGATTTCCCACCAGGTGTTGAGTTACCTGACGGATTAATATCAGGATCTGAACAATTACCTCCTGGAATAATATCAGGCTCCGACCAATTACCTGATGGTATAATATCAGGATCTGAACAATTACCACCTGGAATAATATCAGGCTCCGACCAATTACCTGATGGTACAATATCTGGATCTGAACAATTACCTCCTGGAATAGTATCTGGATCAGATCAAACTATAAGAAATCTACCTGATGGCACAATATCTGGATCTGAACAATTACCTCCTGGAATAATATCTGGATCAGATCAAATAATTCCAAATCTACCTGATGGTACAATATCTGGATCTGATCAGATAAGAGATCAATTACCTGATGGAACTATATCTGGTAGCGAGCAATTACCTGATGGAACTATTAGTGGATCTGATCAATTACCTGGCGGAATAATTAGTGGTTCAGAGCAATTACCTCCAGGAATAATATCTGGTTCAGAGCAATTACCCGATGGTCTAGTCTCAGGATCTGAACAAGTAGATTATCCATCTTTAAGTAATATACCTGACGGTATAATATCTGGTTCAGATCAATTACCTGATGGGACTATTAGTGGATCTGAACAATTACCTCCAGGAATTATTAGTGGTAGTGACCAATTACCTCCAGGAATAATATCAGGATCTGAACAATTACCCGATGGTATAATATCAGGATCTGAACAATTACCTCCTGGAATAGTATCTGGATCAGATCAAACTATAAGAAATCTACCTGATGGTACAATATCTGGATCTGAACAATTACCTGATGGTACAATATCAGGATCAGATCAAATACGAGATAACTTACCTGACGGAACTATATCAGGCTCCGAGCAATTACCTGGCGGGATAATATCAGGATCTGAACAATTACCCGATGGTACAATATCAGGATCTGAACAATTACCTCCAGGAATAATATCAGGCTCCGAACAATTACCTCCAGGAATAATTAGCGGTAGTGAACAAGTAGATTATCCATCTTTAAGTAATATACCTGGCGGAATAATATCTGGTTCAGATCAATTACCTGATGGGACTATTAGTGGGAGTGATCAACTACCACCAGGAATAATATCTGGATCAGAACAATTACCTGATGGAATAATTAGTAGTAGTGATCAATTACCTGGCGGAACTGTATCTGGATCAGAACAATTACCTGATGGTTTAGTCTCTGGATCTGATCAAATACGAGATAATTTACCCGATGGTACAATATCAGGATCAGAACAATTACCTGATGGTGTAATTAGCGGCTCTACTTTTGACAATTTTAGTGCATCTATTGCGGATAGAGTGGAGTTCTTCTCAATATCAGGATCAATATTATCAGGATCAATAGAATGGGACTCATTAGTAAATACACCAGACGGGATAATTAGTGGTAGTGATCAATTACCTCCAGGAATAATATCAGGCTCCGAGCAATTACCCGATGGTACGATATCTGGATCAGATCAAATAAGAGACAACTTACCCGATGGTACGATATCTGGATCAGAACAATTACCTGATGGGATAATTAGTGGAAGTGATCAATTACCTCCAGGAATAATTAGCGGTAGTGACCAAGTAGATTATCAGTCTTTAAGTAATGTGCCTGATGGGATAATATCTGGATCAAATCAAATAAAAGATAATTTACCTGACGGAACAATATCAGGCTCCGAACAATTACCTGATGGCACAATATCAGGATCGAGTCAGTTACCTGACGGTATAATTAGCGGTAGTGATCAATTACCTCCAGGAATAGTTTCAGGCTCCGATCAATTACCTCCAGGAATAGTATCTGGAAGTGACCAATTACCTCCAGGAATAATTAGTGGAAGTGATCAATTACCTCCAGGGGTGATATCTGGATCTGATCAAGTAGATTATCCGTCTTTAAGTAATGTGCCTGGCGGAATAATTAGCGGAAGTGACCAATTACCTGATGGAATAATATCAGGATCAGATCAAATAAAAGATAATTTACCTGATGGAATAATTAGCGGTAGTGACCAATTACCTAGTGGTATTATTAGTGGAAGCGATCAATTACCTGATGGAACTATTAGTGGTAGTGATCAACTACCTCCAGGAATAATATCAGGATCAAATCAAATAAAGGATAATTTACCTGATGGCACTATTAGTGGAAGTGATCAATTACCTGATGGAATTATTAGTGGTAGTGATCAACTACCTGATGGTACAATATCAGGGTCGGATCAGTTACCTCCAGGAACAATATCAGGATCAGAACAATTACCTCCAGGAATAATTAGCGGCAGCGACCAATTACCTGACGGGATAATATCAGGTTCAGAACAAATAAAAGATAATTTACCTGATGGCATTATATCAGGATCAGAACAATTACCTGATGTTACATCAGGTATTGATGTCGATTGGACTATACCTACAGCATATTTAGGAAATGAAGATTCATATTTTAATACTGTAGTAGATTTTGGAGTGACTTCAGAGTGGGAAACTGGTGATCAAATTCAATTCTTTGTGTTTGGACCTACTATAGGTCAATATGATGCAACTGCCGAATATTTATTTGTTGGAAATAATCAACACAGTGTAAAAAATGCAGATTACACAGTTAGTGCATTTGGAACAGGTCTTATAATAACTTCAACAGATCAATATGGAGCGTTTGGATATGAAACTGATTACAATTTGACAAGCAGTCAGTTATTAAATATTACTGCCACACATAAAGATTCTGGTGGAGTAGTTAAGTCTACCCGTACTTTCCAAAAAACTCTAATAGAAACTAGAGGAAATGTTAACAAATATAGTTTAATAACTGCGCCTGTTCCATTTAATACACTAGTTAAAGCACCAATTTTAACTGAAGCACAAAGAGATGCTGCATTATTAACCGATGTATCAGCTGATCATGGTAAACTTATATATAATAATGACACTAAGTTTTTAGAGTATTGGGATGGTACAATATTTAGACCTACAAATTCTAGAAATCCTATATTAACTAAACTACCATATTGGCAGTATATTACCCCAAATGAAGTAGATGCTGTAAAGTGTGGGGTTAGAATCAATATTAGATCTGAAGTAAATGAGCAAGTTACATTCTCAATGCTCATATCTGCACCTTCATCTCAATTTGTAAACAGGGCGCTTATACCAGCAGGATGGAATGATATAAAAGATATACCATACTTTTTTATAGATGATACGTCTCC
>Ga0208134_1000154_pt1 | contig 41957 bp, 59 predicted proteins | sample VirMetDEL_Mar_31_FD_184515 | JGI IMG/M metagenome (GOLD analysis project Ga0208134, IMG submission 184515) | Aqueous microbial communities from the Delaware River and Bay under freshwater to marine salinity gradient to study organic matter... | ecosystem: Environmental > Aquatic > Marine >...
TCAAGCTGGCTTGGCGACTACAAACGGTGCAGCGCAAGTTACTCTGGCGACTGCTCAGAAAACTATAGCAACCACTAAAGCATCTGAGTCAGCAGCAAGTGCCACCGCATCTGCCAACTCTGCCGCAGCAGCAGCAGCAAGCTTTGACTCGTTTGACGATAAATATCTTGGTGCTAAAGCATCTGAACCATCCGTCAATAATGATGGTGACGCTCTTGTAGCTGGCAACCTGTACTTTTTAACTGGCACAGGTATGCAAGTGTATGACGGGGCTAACTGGATAGCAGCGAGTTCTAGTGGCAACGTGTCTCTGTATTCCTACGAGTACATTGCTACCGCAGGACAGACTTCATTCTCAGGCGCAGACGTAAATGGTCAGACTCTAAGCTACACAGCGAATAACATTCACGTTACCTATGGTGGCTTGGATATTCCTAAAGCAGACTATGTAGCGACAAACGGAACTACAGTTGTCTTAGATGATGGTGCGGTAGTAGGCACGATTGTACGCATAGTAGCGTTCCAATCATTCGTAGTAGCTAACACCTATACACAGGCACAAGCTGACGCTAGATATAAGGCGATTGGTGCGACTGAGGGTGGGCCAAGTTTAGGTACTAACAGCGTTCTGAGATACAACTCAAACACCATCAGTGAAAACATAGTCGTAGGAGCCAGCCAAAACGCATTTTCTGCTGGCCCCATAACGATTGCGAATGGTAACACTGTCACTGTAAATGGAACATGGAGCATAATTTAATGTCCACTTTATCTATAAAAGAACTCTCCCACCCAAGCGGTGAGGTGATTAAGATAGCGTCTGGTAAGACACTTGACCTAAAGAGTCAGGGTTCGACTACTTTACCTACGGGTAGTATTTTGCAAGTTATCTATGGAAGCACCACCACCTATGTAACAACATCTACTACTACTTTTGTTGATACAGGATTAACGGCATCAATAACTCCTTCTGCTACTTCTAGTAAAGTATTAGTAATCATTCACCAGAATGGAATGAGAAAGGCTACAGGAAATACGGAAAACAGAATCAAGTTAAGTCTCTTTAAAGGAAGTAGTGAACACACAATGATTGCTGCTGGTATAGCCTATACCAATTCTAATGTTTATAACGGAGATAACACAAGTATTACTGTTTTAGACAGCCCGTCTAGTACCTCTGCCATAACCTACAAAACAATGTTTAAGAACGAAGTTGCTGCATCAAATGTACAAGTTCAACATTCTAGTGCTACTTCAACAATCACATTAATTGAGGTTTCAGCATGACTTCTAAACTAAAAACCGATGTCCTTGAAACAGTAAGCGGCTCTGGCACGATTGCCCTGACGAATCAGTTGAGTGGCATGACGAGTGCTAGTGTGCCTTTGTTGACAGAGGCTCAGATGCCAGTAGGTAGTGTGTTACAAGTAGTACAGACTTCATCCCACAGCGCACAAGTATCAACAACATCTACAAGCTATGTAGCATCAGGGATAATTGCCACAATAACTCCCAAGTATGCTAACTCCCTTATTCTTGTCAGTTGGAATAGTAGCATGACGTACAGTGGTGGTCTTTTTGGAGGTATTATATTTGTCAATATTGGTGGTGCAGGTTACAACCAAATGGCAGGTTCTAGCACTTATCACATGGGTTATATTACTGCTGTCAACAACTACTCACCTAACCACGTTGATGTGCAGCATCAATGCACAAACACTAGCACGTTGAACTTTCAGCCTTACATAAAGACTACATCAGGTACGGCCCATCTTGTGCATCCAAGTGCCTCTTACGCCCTAACTCTCACCGAAATCAAACAATAGGATAACATCACATGACAGATAAAGTCGCAGCATTACAAGCACTAACTCCAAACGCCCAGTGGGTACTCCGTGGAGACGAATTAGAATGGCTTGACGAAGTACAAACTCAACCAACAGACTCTGCAATCGCAGCTAAGATCGTTGAACTCCAAGCAGCTTTTGACGCAGCAGCGTATGCCCGTAGTCGCCAAGCAGCGTACCCATCCATCCAAGACTGCATCCATGCTCTCTTAGATGGTGGTGATACCTTGACTGATCTACAAGCATTGCGTACAGCCGTGAAAGCCGCTAACCCAAAGGGGTAAGTTATGACCACAACAATAACGGGTGCTACTGGCATTGATAACATTAAGGCAGCTACGGGTGCTGTGTTGCAGGTAGTTAGTGCAGAAGTAGGGGGCTTAACAACAACGAGTAATTCGTATGTTGACACGCCTGTTACTCTTGCTATTACTCCAACTTCTTCATCTAGTAAAATATTAGTTCAAGTAAACATAAATGGGTTTTTTAAAAATGCCGTTCAAAACGCTTACATAAGTATGCAGTTATTAAGAGGCAGTTCAGTAATTTCACATTTAGATAATCAAGGTGGTTATACGGCTTCTGCCCTTGCACAAAGTTGGTCAGGGCCAAGTTCCTCTTACTTAGATTCACCCTCTACTACCTCATCCATTACTTATAAAGTTCAAATGAAAACTAATGAAGGTTCAGTAAGTATGGGTTATGGAAGTACGAAATCGTTTATAACCCTTATGGAGATTGCAGGATGAGCTATCTAGGCAGAAGCGCAATAAAAGCGCAGGAGATTAGACGATGACCAAAAGTGCAACAAGAGAAGCGGCTGACGAAGTTTCGGCTCCCATTGCTAGCCCTGTGTTTACGGGCAACGTGGGCGTTGGCTCCACACCAGCAACCGATTGGCATAGTAACTACTCTGTTCTTCAAGTAGGGGGACAGGCTGATATATGGACGCACAAGGCAGTAGGTGCTGGAAAGGCTTTACACATTAGTCACAATGCTGAGTATGACACTGGATTTAAATTTATAGCAAACGATGAAGCCACACTATATGTGCAAGGTGACGGGGCGCATAGATTTTCACATGGAGCGTATGGCACAGCAGGTAGTGCTATTAGTTTTGTAGAAAGATTAAAGATTGATTTTGATGGATTAACTTTTCAAGGTAACACAGGTGGAGCAGCCACAGCCCTTGACGATTATGAAGAGGGTACTTTTACTCCAGCAGGGACAGGGATAGATACCTCAAATAGCGTGGGCATTTACACAAAGATTGGTAACGTCTGCCACATTCAAATGTGGATTCTTGCAAATGGCTCTACCGATGGAACTATAACGGGTTTACCTTTTAATGCTGGCACAGGAAGTGCTAATTATATTTGTGTAGGAACAATAGGCTATATAAATGGCAATGTTACAGGAGTTGTAGGTAATGGTGCGACTAGCACACTTACAATGTACAACGGCACTTCAACAGGCTCAATGGCGAGCGGAAATCAAATGCACCTCGGTTTAGCTTTCATTACAGCTTAACTAATTATCTAGCGTGGATGCGCTAGTGGAGAAATACAAATGGCATTAACAAAAGTAATTACACAAGACAAGATTGAAATCGTAGGCGACTACAAAGCAGTTCAAGTACGCACCAAAACAGCAGTGATGGAAGATGGTGTGGAGTTAAGTTCTGGCTTCCACAGACACGTTGTTAGCGCAGGGGATGACTACTCAGCCGAGAGTGCAGAAGTCCAAGCGATATGTGCAGCAGTGCATAGTGATGCTGTTGTAGCTGCTCTCGCTGCTCATTTAGAAGCCTCAGCACTAGGAGAATAACTATGCCTCAAGGCAAAGGTACTTATGGGACTACGAAAGGTCGTCCCCCATCAAAACCTACTAAGAAACCAAAGAAGAAGTAGATGTGGTCAATAATATTGGCAACAATGTTATCTAATTCTGAACCCCAAGTCCCTATAATTGTATCTAGCTACAATTCCCTTGATAACTGTAGATACGAACTATTACGCATAGGTAAGATGAAAGGTTACAGTTTAATAACTAGCCCAATGGTTGGGTACTCGGTAGTAAAAGTAGAAGACAATAAAACTTCTACAGCGTTCTGCGCTAGAAATATGCAGTCCATATAACAATGTGGTCTAGCCCAACAGGGCTTCCTTTGGTACATCAATCAACTTCTCTTCTCCCTGAAGGAAAGGCTTTACTCATAGAGCCAACGGTGTCCCAAACAGCCCAACGCCCCATAGAATATCTAGTAGTACAACCATCCAAAGAACCCTATGAAACCCAAGAATACTCAAGGAGGTTATGGCTATGCTAATGGAAATCGCAGCAGCAAATGCCATTTTCAAAACGCTTTCGGTTGCCTTAAAGAACGGTAAGTCTATCTACGACATGGGAGAAAAGCTTACTGATTATTTCTCTGCCACCCACGAAATCAAACAAAAAGCTGGTGACTCAAGTTCTAGCGGGACAGCCTTAGAAGCCTTTCAATATCAAGAACAGCTTAATAGGCAACGAGCCGAACTTGAGTACCACATGAAAAAAAGCCGACTACAAGGTTGGTCTGACTTCGTAAGGTTTGAAGCTGAGTGGCATCGACAACGTAGAGAAGAGGAACAAGAGAAAGTGAACGCTCAGATCAGGAGAAATGCAAAGTTACAGAAGGACGTTAGCCTAGCCATTAATGTAGGTGTCTGTATGTTACTAGCAATGGGACTCTTATTCGGAATCGCTGTTTACTATAGAGGTTAATGAGAATGTCCCAAATGACAGACTATGATGCAGGACGTTTAGTGACCTTAGTAGAAACTCTAGGCACTCAAGTCGAAACATTAAATGAAACAACAGTAACGCTATCTAACCGTATTAATGACTTAGAGAAGCAGCTAGTAAAAGGTAAGGGTTTCCTTGCTGGTGCTATGCTTCTTTCAATAGGTCTAGGCGGTGTGGGTACTTCAGTCCTGTCCAAGTGGATGGGGACTTAAAAACTAATAGTTAGTTCACATAAACTAATAGTAAGTTCACATTAAAGTGAACATTACAGTATACATTGTAAAGTATAAGAAACTTAAACAAGGAATAACCATGCCTATTAACCCCCTAGCAGGTATTGCAGGGAGTGTCATGGAAGGTCTTGATGACCTGTTTACTTCGGATGAAGAGAGAGCCAACGCTGCTCTTAAAGTCCAAGAACACCTCCAAAAACCCCACGTTCTACAGGCAATGGCTAACATCGAAAGTGCTAAACATTCGTCTGTGTTCGTGGCTGGTTGGAGGCCAGCAATCGGTTGGGTATGTGCAATTGGTCTTGGCTACCAGTTCCTTATCCTTCCCTTTGCTGGACTCATCAATGCCTACTTTGCACTACCAGCAGAACTACCAGCAATCGCTTCAGCAGAACTAACAACGCTTGTCATGTCCCTATTAGGTCTAGGTGGCTTAAGAAGCTTTGAGAAGTCTAAAGGACTCACTAAATGAGTACAAGAGATTACAAACATGAATACGCTACTTACCACTCTAGGCCAGACCAAAAGAAACGCAGGGCTAAACGCAATGCAGCTAGGTCACTTCTGATACAAAGTGGACGTGTTAAAAAAGGTGACGGTAAGGACGTAGATCATAAAGACCGTAACCCTAACAACAACTCACCCAGTAACTTAAGAATACAGCCAAAGTCTCAAAACAGAGCTTGGCGAAAAGGTAAAAATGGATACTAACTTAGAAAAAATGCTCTCTACCTTACACACGGCAGTGGCCCAAGAGCTACTAGATCGTGTTGAGTCAGGTGAAGCTAAACCAGCAGACATGAGCAACGCTATTAAGTTTCTCAAAGACAACAACATAGACGCAATTCCCGTACAAGGTTCACCTTTGGATGGGCTACTAGAAGCCTTACCGTTTAACAGTGAGTCACTTCAAGACACTTTATCGCACTAATAAAAGGGGACTTTAATGGAGACAGATAAACACCCCTTAAAAGACTTTAGGAACTTCTTGTTCCTCGTATGGAAGCAGCTAAACCTACCTGTACCTACAAAGGTACAATACGACCTTGCAGATTACCTTCAGACTAGCCCCAAGCGTTCCATCATTCAGGCGTTTCGTGGTGTAGGGAAGTCCTACATTACGAGTGCTTATGTGGTGTGGCGTTTGATGCTAGACCCTGACCTTAAGATCATGGTGGTGTCTGCAAGCAAGGAACGTGCAGATGCGTTCTCTATGTTTACTCAAAGACTCATTATGGAGATGCCACTACTGGCCCATCTTATCCCCGACAAAGACCAACTATGGAGCAGAATAGCCTTTAACGTACAAGGTTCTATGGCCTCACACAGTCCTAGTGTCAAGTCGGTGGGTATCACTGGTCAGCTTACAGGCTCACGCGCAGACCTCATCATTGCAGATGACATTGAGGTTCCTAACAACTCACAGACTCAACAGATGCGTGAGAAGCTAACGACCCTAGTGACTGAGTTCGATGCCGTACTGAAGCCTTTAGACACCTCTAAGATCATCTACCTTGGGACACCTCAGACAGAAGAGTCCTTATACGATGCTCTACAGGACAAGGGATACGTAACCCGTATATGGCCCTCTAGGTATCCTAAAGCAGACCAAGTAAACAGGTACGGTGATCGTATTGCTCCTAGCCTTATGCTAGAGCTTGAAGCTGACCCTAGTATTGAGTGGAACCCTACAGACCCTATGAGATTCGATGAAGAAGACCTCATAGAACGTGAATTATCCTATGGACGCTCTGGCTATGCCCTTCAGTTCCAACTAGATACAAGCTTGTCAGATGCAGACAGACACCCCCTCAAGCTTAAAGACCTAATAGTCATGTCAGTGGATGGTCAGAAAGCACCAGAGAAGCCCATACACGGCACCATGAGCCACCTTGAAGTCAAAGATGTACCCAACTTAGGGATGCGTGGAGATCGTTTCTACGAGCCTTTTAAGCTCTCTGGGGATTGGGTAGATTACACAGGTTCAGTCATGGCTATAGACCCTTCAGGTCGAGGCTCAGACGAGACTTCTTACGCAGTTCTAAAGATGCTCAATGGCTTCCTCTACTGTCCTGATATTGGGGGAGTAGAAGGGGGTTATTCAGGGCAGACGTTAGAGTCCTTAGTAGACATTGCTAAGAAAAACCAAGTGAACTACGTGCTAGTAGAAAGTAACTTTGGTGACGGTATGTTCAGTGAACTAATCAAACCTTACTTTACTAAAAGCTACCCCGTGACCTTGGAAGAAGTCAGACATAGCAAACAGAAAGAGTTAAGAATCATAGATACCCTAGAGCCAGTGATGAACCAACATAGGCTTGTTATAGATCGTGAAGTTATCCAAAAGGATTATGACTCTATACAGAAGTATCCTAATGACATAGCTCAAAGATACTCACTGTTCTACCAGATGACTAGAATTACTAAAGACCGTGGAGCATTAGCACACGATGACCGTTTGGATGCCCTAGCAATGGCTACAGCCTACTGGGTAGAGCAAATGGCAGGTGATGCAGATGAGCTAATGAGAGAAAGACACGGTGAATTATTAGACCTAGAGTTAGATAAGTTCTTAGGAAATCTTAATACATCCAATGTGCAAACCTCTAGTAACTCTTGGATTTAGTATAGGCCGTGTTTGAAAACGCTCTACAGCCTTAGTGCTGTGTGGCTTTCACTGACCCCCCTTGTTTACGAATTAGCGTACCGTTATAGGATACCCCCGTATACCCCTATAGGAAGGGGGGAGGAGGAGGCGTAGCCTACCCCCCCAACTACAGGTAATAGCTATTAGTTAACCTACTAGCTAGTAACAACCCAATACGGGATAACAGCGTATGTGTTGGTATGGCTTTTTGTTAACTCTAGGGTGGTGTAGGAGGGTTTAAGTTTTCTTAAGAAAAATCTGAGGGGGTATATATACGACCCGCCCAAGCCCTTCCCCCCGTGGCCCCCCCCTGCATACAAAGAGACAAAGGGGGGCACCCATCACCCCCACGGCATATAATTACCGCGCCACTACCAAACTATTAATATAACTCGTTGATTTTACTGGGGTAACATGCGTTATTAAATCACTTGCCTATATATAGTGGGGAGTTGTGCCTATATATAGCGGTGAGTTGTGCCTATATATAGCGGTGCGTATTGTGTGGTGTGCTTTGGTGTTTGTGTGTGTGTTGTGGCCTACTGTTTTCATTTGGCCCCCTATAGTTTTCATTAGGTAATATAGGTATTACCTTAAGCCTACTTAATGTTAAATAAATGTTAATTAGTTGTTGCACATACGTTCTAACTGTGGCCTACTATACCTACTAACACAACAACGCCTCGCTTGGTTCGGCTATTCGGAACCCTTAAGCCCCTTAACAATAAAGGGATAGACTTAAGTAAGCGGCCTAGCTCATAGATGAGCATGAAGCCGCAGCACCGTGTTAGTTTTATCTAAGTGCCCCCTACTATATGTAGTTATTGTGATAGTTAGGAGGTGCTTAAATAAAACTAACAGTAACTAAAAAGAGGTATTAAATTATGACTAATTACCAATTAAGCAAAAAACTTCAATTAAAATTAAGTAGCTTGGAATGGGATGAGCGCGAACTCAGCCCTTTCGATGCCAGCTTTCTTAAAGATTCAAAAGTTATTACGGATAAAATAGCATCAACTTGGGACGAAATTGGAAACATTCCTTGGACGGAAGATGAGATCAACGCTGCCGAAGCACGTTACGACAATTAACTATAATGGGCTTCGGCCCTTGGGGTATTAAATTATGACTATTATAATAGAAGCTATTAACAAGACTTATCAATCAACCGTAAATCGTATGTATATAGCAGAGCGTAAGTACAACGATTTAGTTGACGCTACTAGCAGACTTGAGGACGTGTCTAAACACATCAACTTAGATGATGATAAGGCATGGGCTAAAAGCATGCGTAAGCAAGAGGACATGTGGTGCAAGTTTATGGATTACTTTAATGACTTGCCGAAACGTGAACAGCAGAACGCAGAGCGTAAGTATAAAGCTATACACGGCTATAGCTGCGTTTAACAATGATGATGATAGTTATCAGGTCGGCATTGAGTACCAGTGCCACTGAGTAAACATCAACACTAATAACAGTAACTAAAAAGAGGTATTAACCCTAATGACTACTTTAAGAACCCGCACTTTAATCAACCGAACTAACCACAACCCAAAGCCTAGTAAGATAGTTATGGTTTTTAATGAGGCCATAGTTTTACTTGTGTTTGTTGGTATATCGTTATTTATTTATTCAGCTTTAGTAATGCACCCAACTGTTAGCTTTTTGGGTTTATCTCTATTGTTTGTTTATTGCTGGATGTGTTTTCACTTATTTACTGGGCTAGTTAAAAGAATATTCAACCTTTAATCTAATTGCACCTTATGTGCTTAATAATTACTTGAGGCCTTATAGCCGCTATGTGGAGTTGTACCCTTATGCTTACTTATACTGAACTTAAAGACGTTAAAACCTTTTGTAATTCTTTACATTCTACCCCCGATTTTAAAGAGGTAGTTATTAGCCTTACTGAATACGCTACCCCCGACACTATAGTCGATCATAACGATACGATGCCCGATGATTTCGAGGTTGATAACGTGCGCTTTATACGTTCTGACGCTATCGACTCAATACAAGTTGAGGAGCTATGCAGCGACCTTTATATGTTAGGTTGCTTCAATTCTTGGTTTTTATCTAGTGTTTTAGATATAGATGAGGACGTGATAGCTGCCCTTCAGGAGGCCGAAGCTTACGAGGCTTTAGGTAAGATGATTGTATCTATGGGTAAGCTTAAAGAGGTACAGCAGGGTTACTCAAGTACCGATGGGTACGGGCACCACTTTAACCACTATGACTTCAGTGAGCAAGAGCTAACCATAGCAGGAACCGATTATTTGGTATTTGATAACCATTGATTGCAACTTATGTGTTGTTTTGGTGCAACGGCTGCTAATTCCCCTAGCGGCTTTTGCCATGAACCAACCCAACTATTAAAACAAGAGGTACTAACTAATGTTACATAACACATTTAACGCACACTTAAGCGCAGACTTTTATTCTAATGATGAGGCCATTGCATGGGCTAACGGTATTGTTTGGAATGAAATAGAAATTGAAGCCGAAGATATTCGACACGGTGACCATATCGCCACGGTACAGGGTGATGTTGGTGTTTGGTACGACTATGTTGGGGGCTATTACTTTTTTACTGAAGAAATTCCCTTTGAAAATATTCCCTATTAATAAAGAGGTATTAATCTAATGAATACTACAATTAACTTTGGTGGTTTTTACCACACACATCACGAATACATTATTGAGCAAGCCGTGGGTTATATGCTAGGCATAGATGACCCCGAAACTGGCGAAATAGACAGTGAAGCTTTATATGATTTTAATGATTGGCCTAGTGTTATGAATGATTACGCTAAACAATGGTTAGATATGCTTAATGCTGACTTAGGTACGTCACTATCATTTATGGAACTAAATAGCCCCCGTGAGTACAACTTTAAAACTGACGTTATATTTGCAGATATACCTGATGACGATATTTTATTAATCAAAGAATACATAAAACATAATCATTTAAGTACGTCATTAAGTGAGCATATAAAGAACGTGACAACATCTTACGATGGATACCGCGCCTTTTATTCTGGCCCTGATTTAGAGTTGCCAGAAAATGAGGACGTTTTAATTCAACTTATGCTTGATGTAATCATTGCAGACTTAGGGGAAAACTATCCCTATATTTGTGAAGATTTTCAATCTTAATAAAGGGGGGTTTTAATTGTATGGAACCTATAGTCCTTTTTAATATCGTACTGCACCCACACACTTGGCCTTTAGTTTTGGGGGTGCCCTCGTTTCTAATAATTACCGCAGTAATCGCGGGTATTTATGAGCTAGTAAAAAGACCGCAGTAAATCGAGTGCCTATAGTTTTCCTTTTTATTTTATTTTATTTTGAAATTAATTGGAAAATTATAGGTATTTTTTTTGGCCTCAATTTTAGCGATTCACCTATCATGGCTAACTATCATCGAACCCGCACTTCAAATATTTAGGATTTCCCATGGATTTAAATACCACCCTCACGGCTATTACGTTAATTGTCGTGTTGGTTTTTCTACTTACGTTTAATGGTGAATAGACCCACCACCAGTAATCTATTATGATCTAAACTATAAAAAAGAAGGGAGTAAAGAAAATGCAAAAAGCACATTTACATTTAATTAAATGGGCAGTGGCCCGTGGTTACTCAGCAGCCGTATACGGTGAAGGTGAGTTTGATGGTATTCATTCAACCTATAAAGATATTAAAGACAACTGCGAAGCTTGCGATATGGGCCAATTGGTTCTAGTTAAGCCTAGCAAGCAAGAGGGTAAATGGATTTCGTTAGCTACCTTTGCCTACGTCCATGAGTACGAACAAGAGCCAGAGGAGAGCATTTACGACTACGGTGTTAACTCAATATCTGAGCAGTGGGAGCAGGACTATGCAGCAACAAAAGGGGTAACAGCATGAACAAACCTAACAACCGCTATGACGCATTAACATTGGCTCTTGAGTTAGCCATAACCGCTAAAACTGACGATGGGGCATTTAGGGCCACGTCAATGGCTGAAGAGTTTGCTAGTACCATGAGCAAGTCTGAAGTTGAACGTGCCAAGTTAGAAGTAGAAGCTAAACTAAATGAGGTTAACGCATGAACAAGCTAATCGAAACAACCACCAACGAAACTAATCACATTCATTGGGCAGAAATTGATGGGGTTAAGTACGGGATTTACGATTCCTTTGACCCAGACACGTTGATGGTCGCTGATGATCAATGGAATGTTGATAACTGTGACCGCTCAGAACGTGCTGCTAACGAGAAGATTGCAGATCAGATACATAGTTTAGTGGGAGGTGACAAATGAACATTGTAATTAATGGTGACACCGTTTTAACGGTTAGTATCGGTGCTGGTAAATATGCCCACCGTAAAATCAAAGCGGCAGTAGTTAACGCTGGTTTTGATTGGGAAAAGACTGACGTAGCAGTAGCTAACTGGCCTGAAAAGGGCCGTTACTTGCAGAAAGTTGCAGGTCGTACTCAAATCAATGCGGGAGGTTAGAGCATGAGCAATCCAACAAACGGGTGGGGTGACAGCACTGTTGCCACCTCATATATTTGCAGTAGGCTATACGACATACTGGACGCAAGATTTGCGCCTGAAAAAGACATGGCTCAAGAATTGTCAAACCTTTATAGTGAGTTAGCCCATAATTTTACTGTAGATACAGGGCTTAAAGTTGGCCCTTTTATCCAAAGCTTAAATGAGGGTGGCGAATGAGTGATATACAACTAACCCACGAATTAGCCGAAAGACTCCTAACGAATCCCAATGACACTGATGAAATACTTTGGTTCACCTTTAACGGTGCTAGGTATGGATATGTGTACGCAATCGACTCTGTTGTTGATTACAAGCTCAAACGTCAGGAATTTGGCCTAGCATCTTTAGCAATCATGTACGCATTGGAGGCGTTACGAGTACGTATTGTCTGCTGACCTACACCAGCACTTGCAGCACCCATTAAAGCCAGCCACACAAGCTGGTTTTTTTTTGGCCTTAATTTTAGCGATTCAGCTATCATTTTACTAACTATCACCAGACCTTAATTAAAACTTGGAGTATTTTTATATGCGAGATTATAACGAAACAACTTTTGACGATTTACCACCAGAGTTATTAGAGACTCTTAGCGACCATATCAGCCATGCGGAGGGACGGAGCAACTACAATAACAGGTAGCTAATCTACCAACCTTTGTGTTAACTTGGCCTGTCGGTGGTATTTGCCGACACTCAACAAAGCACAAACATCTATAAGTAATCATATAATGGAGATGGATTAGGATGTTTATAAAAAACTTCTTAGGTTTAAGGCGCGATTTGCACTTATGTAAATGGCCCAAAGGAACCTTTTATTCCGCAACTTACTTTAACTTTACGGTTAAAGCTATTCAACTAAGGATTGGGCTTTATGAGCTTGAACTAAGCAAAAAATTTAAGGATAATTCACAATGAACACACATAATAAAATAACGGTGGCTGCTATACGCGGTTCACTACAAGTGCCATACATGGCTTGGATGGAACATTCAGAATGGCCTATTTACATGACCTTCATAGACCATATGTCTGATACATCCCCAGTGTATATATCTAAAACACCAGACTTTTCAAACAGCATCTTAAGTTTTGGGGCAGATTCAATGTCACAGATTCCTCAAGGCCCAAACGGAGACACCACAAATGGAAGCAATTAAAATAGAAGATGGGCTTAACCCAGAACAGCGTAAGACCCTTAAGAAACTTATAGATGTACTGGAGCAGTTCAGGACATTAGACCCTGACATGCCCACTCAAACTCTACTCGCTTTTCTCTACTGCAAGGTATTGGAAAACGAGGAAGATTTTGCAACTGTGAGAATGATTTCTGAGAAACTTCGCACATCTAGCTCTAGTGCTAGTCGCAATATCCTAGCTCACACTGAGCATAACCGTCAGTTAAAAGGAGGTACGAAATTAGTAGAGACTTTTGAGAACCCACTCAAACGCAATGAAAAAGTTGTACGGTATACCCTGAAGGGTGAGCGTATGCTTGAGTCAGTTTTATCCCGCTTGTCGGACTAACTATCACCTCTTAAATTAAATAACTTCTTTTCAGCAAAACACACTATTTATTGGTGGTTTTGTTGTGTCTGAAATCCTAAATAAAAAGGAAAATCAAATGTCTATTTCCCCGCAAGCAGGTGGCACTTTTAGCAGCGCATTTATGGCGCAATCAGAACGATACTATGCAGCAGGTTTTGCTACTAAGAACTTGGCCCACATATGGGAACTCTCTGCAAAAGAAGAGATTAAACAAGGCTTCGCAGTCACATACCCCAAGGGCACTATAAGCCCCAGTAAAGGTGTTGATGTGAGCATATCTGTATGGCTAGATAAGACGTATAGAATGTTCTGGGAAGGTACTGCAAGTGCTTCACAATCACGTCACAAGATGAAAGAAATTAATGCCTACTTCGGTGCTAAAACTGATGTTAATGACCTAAGTACCGTATTAATAGATGAATTTATTCACCATCTTAAACGTGACAATAACGCAAACTCAACTATCAATCGCAAGTTGGCAACAATAAGCAAAATGCTTAACTACGCAGACGAATGTATTCAATTGCGACATAAGCCAAAGATACATAGGCAGAAGGAACCACAAGGTCGTATGCGGTTCGTAAGCCCTGAAGAAGAGTTGCAGATTATGCACACCCTCGACCAGTGGAGCCAGATAGATTTAAAAGATTCAATCACTGTTCTTTTGGATACGGGGATGCGTAGGAGTGAGCTAGGACGTATTGAAGGAGCCGATATTCAGTCTGACGTAATCAACATATGGAAGACTAAGAATACGATTGAACGCTCCATACCCATGACTAGCCGTGTAAAAGAAATCATGGCAAGGCGCACAATTAAAGCTAACTCTGTTTCTACAAAAACCTCTAAGCTTTTTCCTCAGAACATGGAAACCTTATCGAAGCACTGGAACAGAGTACGGTATCACTTAGGCTTTGATGACATGGTATTGCACACCTTTAGGCACACTACTGCAAGTCGCTTAATACAGCGAGGAGTTGGTGTAGGTGTAGTTAAAGAGTGGATGGGACACAAGACGATTTCCGTCACTATGCGCTATGCTCATTTAAGCCCTAAAAACTTACTTGATGCTGTTGCAGTCCTTGAGTAAAAATGTATAATCACGGCCTCTTCTTCGGGAGAGGTTCACCCTAAAAGCCTTGGTGGTGGAATTGGTATACACAAGGGATTTAAAATCCCTCGGCTTATGGCTATGCGGGTTCAAGTCCCGCCCAAGGCACCACTATGAGATGTTTTATCTCATGTTCTTTTTCATGGTAAATTGCCGTGGTAATTACCAAGATTAAGGTCAGTACCAGCAAGTCTTTTGTTGATATGATCTTATGAATCAATGACTTACACCTACCTCAACTATCACCAATTAGACTTAAAATGTCATGCTTAATTGCAACTAATGTGTTCAATGCTCCAATAAGCCCACCAGCAGTGCCTTTCATGCTGATAAACCCCTTAAATTAACCTTGTCACACATGAGCAGCAGACTTTATGGTTTTACCATTAAAGGGCTGTGTGTGGTAATACCAGTGGTAAATTTATTTAATAAAACACTTGACTTGCGACTCATGTGCTGAAAGCCCATAAGTATCCCGTTATACCGCACCCCCCTGCATACCTATAGTAAGGGAGCAGAGGGAGGCGCAGCCTAGCTCCCCAATATTAGCTAACTTAGGAATTATTATGTATATCAAACACACACAAGAAGAGTTACTTCAAATACAGATACAGCATGAGCAGGAGATGCTAGATCGTGGTGTTTCAAGATACCGTAGGAATGTACTAAAAGCACAAGCTAAAGGTCAGGAGTCCGATACACAACATGGCTCTTTGTTGATGAAAACAACCATAGATAAACTTATTAATAGTTTAGATATTTACATTAAAACGTCACTGGCAGGAGAGGCAGGGAAGCACACTACGGCTGCTAAAATACTATCCACCTTAGACATAGAGGTATGCTGCTACGTAGCTCTCAAGTCCGTTATAAACTCACTCACGACCCGTTCAACAATGACCACTGTATGTGTGCAGATAGGCCAGAACATCCACGACCAACATCTATGTGACGAGTTCAAGTTACACAACAAGCTATGGTTTAAATCCACGATGGATTATATGGCGAAGCGTAAAGCTTCACGTATTCACCGCAAGATGACATTACGTAAGGCAGCAGATAAAGCTAACACTTCTTACAATACTTGGACTACTCCAGAGCTTTATCACATAGGCTCAAAGCTAGTCGATTTGATAATCCAGACAACAGGTATGGTGTTTGTTGACAAGGTGCATACAGGTAAGAAGAGGGTGACACATTATCTATCTGCGACACCTGAGATTCTTGATTGGGTGCGCCAACTTAATAGTCTGAATGAAACCTTAACACCTGAAGCATTGCCCTTTGTCATTCCACCTAAAAATCGTACAACCATCATGTCCGAGGTTATGCACTCAACTATATGGAAGAAACGTCTACCGCTTATTAAGACACGCAATCGTCATCTACTGGAGGAGTTAGAGGGCGACCCTGATTTGAAGAAGACTATAGACGCTGTAAACATTCTTCAGAACACACCGTTTCGTATCAATAAACGTATAATTAAATTGCAACGCATGTGTTGGGAGTCTGGTCAGTCTTGGGGTGGTATTCCGTCTTGGGATGACACACCTATGCCGCTTTCACCCTTCCCTAATATGCCTACGCATACACTTAATGAATCTCAGAAGCAGATACTGTTTAAACATAAAAAAGCACTACAGTTGGTACACGAAAGGAACGCTAGTGCATTGTCTAAAAAGATAGCCTTTGAACGTAGTCTTATTGTTGCTGAACGGTTCAGTAAGTACAGCGAATTGTTCTTTATTTATCAGACAGATTTCCGTGGACGTATCTATCCAGTTGCACAGTTTCTAAGTCCTCAAGGTAGCTCAGTAATTAAAGCCCAGATGGTACTTGCTAACGGCGCGCCTATTGACACGTTTGAGGAATTGTCATGGTTGTACCACCATGCAGCTAATTGTTTTGGCTATGACAAGAAGACCATTAGTGAACGTGTCAGACTAATTGAGGAAATGATGCCAGAAATAATAGCTATTGATTCTGACCCTCTTACTCATACTTCTTGGAAAGACTGTGACGACCCGTGGGGATTCCTTGCAGCCTGTTTTGAGATTGCCCAGTTTCAACGTGAGGGGTACGGTTTCATAAGTCACATTTCTGTAAATCTTGATGCAACTAATTCGGGACTCCAACTATATAGTGCTATGTTAAGAGATAAAGTTGGTGCCTTGGCGACAAATGTAATGCCTAGTGACAGTCCCGCAGACGTTTATAAAGACGTAGCTATCATCTGTGAAAACAAACTTGCTGAAGAAGCATTACTAGACACTGATGAAGCGGAGTGGGCTAAAGTTTGGTTAGAGATGGGCATAGATCGAAAGCTGTGTAAGAAGCCGTGTATGACTCGCTGCTATAGCGCAACTTTGTTTTCTTGCCGCGACTATGTGAGGGACGAACTTACATATCGCTTTGAGTCTGGAAAGCTTATTAATCCTTTCGGGGACAACGATGATGCTTTTATAAAGGCAACTTTTTACCTAGCTAAAATGATCTGGGCCAGCATTAGTGATTGCGTCATATCGGCACACGAAGCTATGAATTGGCTACAAAAGATTGCGCGGGATGTGAGCCGAGAAGAGATACCACTCATGTGGCAAACACCAAGCGGCTTTAAGATCGTTCAGAGCTACCCTGAGATGAAATCCTTACGGATACAGACCCACATTGATGGACAGCTTGTGCGCCCTCGTATGGCCTCTCCTAACTATACCAAGGTGGATAAGAAGAGAGCAGCGTCTGGAGTCTCACCCAATTTTGTTCATGGGATAGATTCTGCGTTCATGGTGCTGACGATACTTTCCTGCGCTTCTGGTGGTTCTGCTGGTGAAAAACCCATTACAGATTTTTGGATGATTCACGATTCCTACGGAACGACAGTAAAGAATGTTGCACTGCTGGCAAAAACTCTCAGGGAGGTGTTTGTACAAATGTTTGAGGACAACGATGTGCTAGAGCAATTCCGTGATTCAATGCTAAAGGCTATTCCCGAAGTAGCCCACCCACCAAAGAAAGGCACCCTATGTTTGAAGGGCGTTATTGAATCTAAGTATTTTTTCTCTTAAAGGGCTTGACTTGCAACGCATGTGCTGAAAGCCCATAAGTATCCCGTTATACACAAGTGTACCGAAAAACACACTTGATGGAGAGGAATAATGAATGACATAGATAGAGCAGTCCAACTAATCACCAACGGTGAGCCTATACCACTAGACCTCTTTGCCACCCTGATTGGGCAAGGCATAGATGTTTCAGAACTTGAACGAAAATACAAAAGGTAACTATAGCATGGCTAATAAAATGATGATGACACCTAAAGGCTCGGCAAATTGGGTTAAGGTTTTTCAACCTGACACAAAATACCAACCAGAAGGGGAATACTCAATGAAGCTTGTTGTACGGGAAGATTTAGCTGAAGACTTGTGTGGTCAGCTAGATAGTCTTACAGATGCAATTTATGCAAAGTCTTTAAAGGACAACCCAAGGCTTAAGACTAAGCTGACTAAGCGTACCCCTTACGAGCAAGTGCTTGATGACGAGGGCAATGAAACAGGTGAGATTGAATTTAAATTCAAGACCAAGGCCCGTATTACAGCTAAAGACGGCAGCACGTACACCAACAAAGTTGCTGTGTTTGATGCCAAAGCGAAGCCCATTACTGAGCAGTTAAACATTGGTAATGGTTCGATTATGAAAGTTGGTTTCGAGCCTGTCCCTTACATGATGCAGTCTACTAAAGAAGCATCAGTTTCATTACGTTTAAAATCCACTCAATTAATTGACCTTGTTGAGTATGGCGCGTCAAGTCCATTCGGAGAAGAAGAAGGATATACGTTTGAAGAAAGCTCAAAGCCCTCAGAAGTTGCAGAAGAAAGTAGCAGTGACTTCAGCAACGAAGAAGACGAAGAAGACTTCTAAGAAAGAAGTTAAGTATCGAAGCGGCCTTGAACGAAACGTAGCACTTGACCTAAACAAACGGGGTATTAGCTTTCAGTATGAACATGAGCGTATCCCGTATGTGGTCGAGCGTAAGTATCTACCAGACTTCCAGTTGCCTAATGGTATCTACATTGAAGCAAAGGGATGGTTTAAAGACGAAGACTGCCGAAAGATGAAGTTACTCAAGAAGCAGTACCCTGACAAGGAGTTTCGATTCTTGTTCCAAAACAACAACACAAAAGTTCAATCTAAGCGGTTCACTAATTCCCAGTGGTGTGAGAAGTATGACTTCAAATACTGTGAAGGTAAGGTGCCCGACAGTTGGCTTAAGGAAAAACTAAAGTGAAACTAAGAGAACGCACAGACTATGTGGTAATTCACTGTGCCCAAACTAAACCGTCAATGGATATAGGTTTTAAAGAAATCGACCAGTGGCATAAACGCAGAGGTTGGGCGGGTTGCGGGTACAATTTTATTATACGACAGAACGGTATCATTGAAACAGGACGTGCCTTAGAGCAAGTTGGTGCCCACGTAAAGGGCTTCAATCACAATTCCTTGGGAATCTGTTTGGTAGGTGGCATAGATGAAGATGGTGACTTCGATGTTAACTACACTCCTGAACAATGGGACACGTTAGATTGTCTCGTTGAAACAATGACTAAAATTTATCCTAATGCTGCTGTAGTCGGTCATAAAGACTTGGACTCACATAAGGCATGCCCAATATTTGAGGTAGCAGCATGGCTAAAACAGACCAAGGAGATTCGCACCTCTTAAGTGGAAAGCTTCCCTGCCCTAAGTGTACATCCAGTGATGGATACCATCTGTACTCAAACGGGTGGGGAAAGTGCTTCGCGTGTGACGCAAACGTGCCGTGGGATGTGGCCCTACAATCAACAGAAGAGGCACCTAAAGTGAGTGGATTGATACCTAAAGGGGAACACACTTCCCTAAACAAACGTAAGATCAATGCCGATACCTGTGCCCTATGGGACTACACCAAGGCTGAGTACAACGGTACTACGGTTCAGATAGCAAACTACAAAAACGATAAGGGCACCACCATTGCTCAGAAGGTGCGCTTTCCTAATAAGGACTTTAAGTTCTTAGGTGATACTCAAAACATCCCTCTCTATGGTCAATGGCTTTGGAAAGACGGTGGAAAGATGGTCACGCTCGTAGAAGGAGAAATCGATGCCTTAAGTGCAAGCCAGACCCAAGACAACAAGTGGGCCGTGGTGAGCGTCCCAAACGGCTGTCAAGGGGCAGTCAAAGCTGTCAAGAATAACCTTGAGTGGCTTCTTAAGTTTGACACCGTGGTCATTATGTTTGACCAAGATGAAGTCGGGCAGGAAGCCGCCCACAAGGTTGCTGAGTTGCTTCCACCACGTAAAGCTAAGATAGCATCACTACCTCTTAAAGATGCTTCAGAGATGCTAATGGCAGGTCGCAGTAAAGACCTTATCACTGCCATGTGGCAAGCCAAGACTTACACCCCTGCGGGTATCGTAAGTGGTTCTGAGTTACGTAAGCGTCTTGAAGATCGTCCCGAAGTGCAGAGCTATGCTTGGCCTAGTTTTATGCAGGGAATGAATCAAAAGACCTACGGCATACGCCTTGGGGAGCTTGATGTATTCACTAGCGGCAGTGGTATGGGTAAGACTACTCTTATCAAGCAACTTCAACATCACTTCATGCAGACCACAGACCTTAACCAAGCCCTCATTCATCTTGAGGAACCTTTGGAGGAGACTGCTGAAGGGCTTATAGGTATTCACATAGGCAAGCGCCTTAACCTTCCAGACGTACGTGAATACGTACCTGAAGAGGACTACTGGCAAGGCTTTGATGAAACCTTTGGTGCTGTAGATATTGATGGTAACTCTAGGCTTAACGTCTACGATGCCTTTGGTTCTCTTGATGAGACTGACCTGTACAACAAGGTTCGATACTTCGCTACTGGCTTAAACTGTAAGGTCATTTGGATTGACCACCTCTCCATATTGGTCAGTGACTTAGGTAGTGAAAGCCAAGATGAACGTAGGGCTATAGACAGTATTATGCACAACCTAAAAATGTTGACGCAAGAGCTTGGGGTCTACATAGGACTCATAAGCCACTTGAAGAAAGCACCGCAAGGTAGATCGTTTGAAGAAGGGTACGTACCTAGCTCAGATGACTTACGTGGTTCAGGCTCAATCAAGCAACTGTCTAACAATGTCTACGCAATAAGCCGTAACCAGCAAGAGGAAGACGATAGGGCACGTAACACCTCACTACTCACTGTACTTAAGTGTCGCTACACGGGACGTACAGGAAGGGCAGACTACCTTTACTTTGACGAACACACAGGCCGCATGGTCATTGGGCAAGACCCCGATGCAGCTATGGTTGCCAATGGTTCTAACTAATTACTCCAACGAGAGAATAATCATATGACTACTTACGTATTTGATATTGAAACAGATGGGCTACTAGAAGAAGTTTCTAAAATACACTGCATTGTAATGGCTGACATGGGGACACGAAAGTTACTTAAGTTCACCACAGCTTCTAATAATATTGACCAAGGCTTAAAGCTTCTTAGTGAAGCCACCGAGCTTATTGGTCATAACATTATGGAGTACGACTTAGGTGTGATTAAAAAGCTTTACCCAACTTGGCACACAAGCGCAGTATTAACAGATACGTTGATATGTAGTCGGTTGATCTGGGGAAATATGTATGAAGTAGATGCTACGCATTATAGGCACATACCAATACATGTTAAAGGTAGGCACTCGTTAGAATCTTGGGGGCACCGCTTGGGTTTCTATAAAGGAGACTTCGGCTCTACGGCAGATTGGACGGTGTATACACCTGAGATGCTTAAGTATTGCTCACAAGATGTGTTAGTGAACGTCAAGTTCTACGAGCATGTGTTAACTCAGAAGTACAGCGAGGATGCAATACTTCTTGAGCATGACATACACCGTATCTGTCTTGAACAACAAGCCATAGGTTTCCCCTTCAATGAAGAAAAAGCTGTGCTTCTTTACGCAGAGCTTGGTGGTCGTAGGGATGAAATCAAGCAGTTAATGATTGACACCTTTGAACCAAACATTATTGAGCTTAAGACAAAGACTAAAACCATACCCTTCAACCCCAGTAGCCGACAGCAAATAGCTGATAGGTTGAAGAAGCGTGGTTGGGTTCCAACAGAGTTTACCGAATCTGGACAAGTCGTGGTCAACGAGACAACGCTGAAAGCTATTGAGGATTCAATACCAGAAGCTAAGTTGCTGCTTGAGTATCTAATGCTCATCAAACGCCTTGGACAGTTAAGTGAGGGTAATAACGGTTGGCTAAAGCTAAGTAAGAACGGACGTATTCACTACCGCACTAACACCCTTGGGGCAGTGACAGGGAGAGCCACAGCCAGTAAGCCAAACATTCAGCAGGTGCCCAGTGACAGAGCAGAGTACGGCAAACAGTGCCGTGAGTTGTTCTATGCGCCTGACGGATGGGAGTTATTTGGCTCCGACCAATCGGGCGTGGAATTACGCGCACTTGCCCACTACATGTCTGAGTGGGATGAGGGTTCCTATGGAAAAGTCATTCTTAATGGTGACATACATACAGCCAATCAAGAAGCGGCAGGTTTAGAGACACGTTCTCAAGCCAAGACCTTTATTTATGGTTGGCTCTACGGGGCAGGTAGCGCAAAGATTGGTTCTATTGTAGGCAAAGGTGCAAAGGAAGGTACACGACTTAAAGAGCAATTTCTTAAAGGTTTACCTGCTCTTAAGAGTCTACAAGAACGAGTACAAGAGCAAGCCAAAAAAGGCAAGGTCAAGGGACTAGATGGTCGCTACATTCCAGTGCGCCACCAACATGCAAGTCTCAACAGCTTACTTCAAAGTTGTGGCGCGATTTTAGCTAAACGATGGGTAGTTATCTTTCATTCAATCTGCAAATCCCACGGCTACATACATGGTAAGGACTACCAACAGGTAGCGTGGGTGCATGACGAAATTCAAGTATTAGTTAAAGAAGGTACAGGAGATGAGTTTGGAAAATACGCACAAGACGCAATGCGGAAAACAGGCGAATACTATAACTTCGGGATTAGACTTGATGCCGAATATAATATTGGCAAATCGTGGGCAGACACCCATTAACATTAACACCTCGTTTGAGGATGGAGAATGGTGGATAAGAAACAAAAGGACTGACGAGCGTAGGCGGTGCGTACCCTTAAACAAAAAGAACGCTAAACGTATGTTCGTGGACGGTACGTACATTCCTCAATCCCACCCTCTGTGGAAGTCGGGCAGGTACAAATCATTTAATGATGCGGCCTTTAGTTCCCTTAAGAACTACCCAAAGTCAACCATAGGCTGTGTCTACGTTATCCAAAACCCCGCATGGCCTGATTGGGTCAAAGTAGGTAAAGCCGTAGATGCTCAAGATCGACTCAACAGTTATCAAACCAGTGACCCTTTCAGGTCATACATTCTGCACCACCATATCGAAGTTTCTAACCGACACAAAGTAGAGCTACAGGTTCATCAAGAACTTGAGGTAGCTAGTGCGTTACGTAAAAACGAGTGGTTTAAAATTACGGCATATAACGCAGCAATAATACTAAATAACACTAAGGAATAAACGATGAAAACAGGACGTATGACAATAACCCTAACCGTTGAATCTGACTGTGAATCGGTGAAATTTAGTGGTGGCTGTGACGGTGAACCTACACCTGAACAAAGTGGAATAGGAGCAGCAATCTACGCTGCTGTCGTAGACATAATTAATGATGAAGATACGTTAATGCACTACCTTGCACTGGCTTCTGCCATAGCTGACGAAGAAGAAGAGGAAGAAGAAACAAAGCCAAAGCAGTTTAAGTTACGGCTAGTTCACTAATATCAGGAGAGTAAACACATGACCCGAAATACACTACTACTGGACGGTGACTTAATTGCTTATCGTATTGCAGCAGCACTAGAAAAGCCCGTTCACTGGGGTGATGGTTTGTGGACACTACACTGCTATGAGAACGAAGTATTTGCAGCTTTTGTAAGTAAGGTTGAGTCAATTAAAAAAGATACAGGGCTTACCGATGTAGTAGTAACTATATCCAGCCCTCGTAACTTCCGTAAAGAAATTAACCCGCTTTATAAAGCAAACCGAAAGTCAACAAGAAAGCCCATCTGCTTTGGGCCTCTCCTTGAGTTTATAAAAGAGGAATTTAACCACGTCATACTAGACCGACTAGAAGCTGATGACACAATGGGTATCCTCGCTACTCAAGAGCCTGACCGTTATCTCATTGTAAGTGACGATAAGGACATGCTGACCATACGGGATGCCCGTATCTGGATAAAAGGTGCGGTGGTACATATAACTGAACAAGAAGCTTACGAAAACTTCATAACTCAAGCTCTCAAAGGCGACCCCACAGACGGCTATTACGGCTGTAAGGGTATTGGAGAAGTCACTGCTCGTAAGATCATAGATAAGCACCGAGGCACCCCTGAGTCTTTATGGGAGGGTGTCCTAAAAACTTACAAGGGTGATGCGGAGGACGCACTACTAAATGCACGAATGGCCCGAATACTCACGGCAGAGCTTTGGGACGGTGAAGCACCTATTCTTTGGAACCCCCCAATTACATTAAAGGAAGTAGCTAATGCTTAAAAAGAAGAAGAAGCGTATTGAACCTGCTGTTGATCTTATAAACCAACCCCCTCACTACACTCAGGCTTCTATCCAGCCTATTGACTACATCCGCGCACATGAGATGAGTTTTTGTGAGGGTAATGTAATTAAGTACCTAACCCGACACACACTAAAAGACACACCGATGCAGGATTTGCTGAAGTGCCGTTACTACATTAATAAACTAATAGATGATTTAGAACAGGAATACCGACAAGCATGAACACATATTTCCCCACCGACTACCAAGCTTTCATCCACACCAGCCGCTATGCTAAGTGGCTTGATTCAGAAAACCGCAGAGAAAATTGGAGTGAGACTGTAAATCGTTACGTTGATAACTTAGTCCTTCCTAAGATTAAAGATGACGAGACAGTAATGGCAGTGCGCGAGGCAATCACAAACCTAGACGTGATGCCGAGCATGAGAGCTATGATGAGCAGTGGCAAGGCTTTCGATAGGGATAACGTGGCTGGATATAATTGTTCGTATCTACCTGTTGATGATATACGAAGCTTCGATGAAGCCATGTTTATCTTACTGTGTGGTACAGGCGTAGGCTTCTCAGTCGAGCGTCAATACGTAAACGAGTTACCAACAGTGCCAAAAAACCTCATCAACTTAGATGAGACAATCGTAGTGCCAGACAGCAAGGAAGGTTGGGCATACTCACTGCGTACACTAATCTCCTCACTGTACAACGGTGTCGTACCTAAGTGGGATGTGTCACTGGTGCGTCCTGCGGGTGCAAAGCTTAAGACTTTCGGTGGTCGGGCTAGTGGCCCTGCACCTCTTGTGGACTTGTTTCAATTTGTTGTTAGCAAGTTTAAAGAAGCTTCTGGTGAAAAACTAACGAGCCTCCAGTGTCACGATATTATGTGCAAAATAGGTGAAGTAGTTGTGGTTGGTGGAGTTCGTAGATCAGCAATGATTAGCCTGTCTAATTTGAGTGATGACCGCATGCGTCATGCCAAATCTGGGGCGTACTGGGAATCCAATGGTCAGCGTAACTTAGCGAATAACTCAGTCGCCTACACCGACAAGCCTGACTCTACATCATTCATGCGGGAATGGTTAAGTCTTGTTGAGAGTGGTACAGGTGAGCGTGGTATCTTTAATCGCCAAGCTGCGCAGAACCAAGCAGCTAAAAATGGTAGGCGAGATGCCACCTATGAGTTTGGAACAAATCCGTCAATGGCGGCTTAGTGGGGAAACCCACTCCGAAGAATTGCGTTAATTCAGGGAACACCTCTACCTAGTAGAGACAATCCTGAGCGAAGCCTTGTATCGTAAGTTATAAGGAACGTGCAACGACTATCCCGCAAGGGAGTAGGGCATAAGCTAATGATGCTCGAAAAGCGTAACATCCTGAAATTAATCGGATGATGATATAGTCTGGACTATGCGGTGACGTATAGAAGTTCATAAGAGAACTGGTGAAAGTGTTGCGACTTTCATCGAACATAATCGGTTCAGAAATAATACTAAGACCTTACCAATTCTGTAATCTCACAGAGGTTGTAATTCGTTCAGGTGATACTGAGCAAGACCTTGAGCGTAAGATCGCAGTCGCCACAATCCTTGGGACTCTCCAAGCCACCTACACGAAGTTCCCCTACTTACGTAAGGTTTGGCAAGACAATACCGATGAGGAGCGTTTGTTAGGTGTAAGTCTAACTGGCATTATGGACAACCCTCTGACAACTACAGCTAACCCTGAGTTACCTGCATTGTTAGAACGTCTACGTGCCATATCAGTAGAAGTTAACAAGGAGTGGGCAGGTAAGTTAGGCATTGCAGTATCTACAGCAATCACAGCAGTTAAACCGTCAGGAACAGTTAGTCAGCTAGTGAACTCTGCTAGTGGTATCCATGCGAGGCACAGCGAATACTACATCCGTACTGTGCGCGGTGCGTTCAATGACCCCCTTACTCAGTTTATGAAAGATCAAGGAATCCCTTGGGAGCCTTGTGCCCACCAGCCCGACACTACAGTAGTGTTTTCTTTCCCTCAGAAGTCGCCTGAACAGGCAGTGCTAACTGAGAACACAACTGCTATTCAGCAGCTAGATACTTGGCTTGCTTACCAGCGTCATTACTGTGAACACAAACCGTCAGTGACCATCAACGTCCTTGCGGATGAATGGTTAGAAGTTGGTGCTTATGTTTACAAGAACTTTGATGAAATGAGTGGCGTAAGCTTCTTGCCTTACTCAGAACACATCTACCAACAAGCCCCTTATCAGCAGTGTGATAAGAAGAGGTATGAAGAGTTTCTAGCCCTTATGCCTGACGGTATTGATTGGTCAAAGCTTTCGGACTATGAGGTTGAGGACACTACTATAGGCTCTCAGACATTAGCTTGCTCTGGTGACTCTTGTGAAATTGTTGACCTTGTATGAGATTTATAAATCACTTTAAAAAATTGTACTGGAAGTGGCATTTACGCTACTGCATCTACACCTCTTCACTCGCTGTGGAGAGGATAGAGAAATCTATAAAAAAGGAGTTATTAAAAAATGGTAACAGCAACAAGTGACTCAACGGGATTACCAATCCGTACTAAAGCTAAGACCGACTCGTATGACGCAGGATGGGAGGCTTTATTCAACAAGTCTCCTGTTCCGTTAGGTGAGGACACTAGGCCCAAGGACGCTGTTAAACGTGGCCTTTCTAGTGCATGTGTAGAAGAGGAGTGGGACTGTAGAAAATGATGTTTATGATTGCGTTTGAAGAAATCATGGAAGGGTTTGGTTGCGACTTAAACACAGCAATTCAGTTATATCAAAGGGGTACAGTATGGGAAGACGAATAGAAGTTGACGAAGAATACTTTAAGATGATTGAAAAAGATTCCCATCTTTTAGAGTGTCTTATGTATTACGGTGTTGACACTTGGGATGAGTTTGAAAATGCTCTTGTCTTGTATGAAGAAGATAAAGATGAGGAGTATACATGAAAGGACAAGTAAGAGGTCTGGCCTTAGAGCTTTTGCGTCAAGACTGTGTAGATTGCCTAGTCGTGGCAGATGAATATGAAGGGTTAGAGTTTGACCCCGAACATATGAAATTAATAGATAAATCTGAAAAGGCTTGTCGTGCTTATGACGATGCTCTCCATAAGGGTGAAAGATGACCTCACCCTGCATTAGTATCTGTCACCTCAATGACGAAGATATTTGTGTAGGGTGCTATCGTTCTGGCAGTGAAATTACAGCTTGGAAAGATTTAGATAACGAAGCCCGTAAACAAATATCAATTAAGGCACAAAAACGTGAATTGATGTTAAATGTGCCTAAATCCCACTAACGTACCGTTACAGACCCTAAGAATATTATGATAAAAAGTAACCCCATACTGGGAGCTTCCTTTGGGATTTCCCAAGGACTCCTTTCGCATCTCGATAAGATTTTTCCAGACACACTACCAACCCACAGTATTACTGTAGAGGAACTTCGGTTCTTGCAAGGTCAGCGTAGAGTCATAGAGAAACTTAAAGAGCTTTCAGAAGAAGACTTTAATTATGAGGAGTAAACCAACGAATGTGTTTATTCGGTAGTTCAGAACCTAAACCTGCACCAGTTGCACCTGCCCCCGCAAAAGCACCTGCTAGTTTAGATTTATCAGACATGGAACAAACACCTTCAGCAATGCGGAAACGCAGAGCCAAAGGAAAACGTAGTGTCCGTAACAAAACATCTAGTACAGGACTCAGTGTTGGCGGCTCAAGCGCACCCAGTTTAAATATTCCCAGTAATGGAGGTAATAAATAATGTGTGGAGCAGGTGGCGGTAACAACAAAAGCAGTGGCGGTAATGGTAATAACAACAAACCAGCAGGGCCAAAGAAAGTAGTTAAGCCTGTTAACAAAGTAGATTATCAGGCTAGAGCTAAAGCTAACAAAAGCACAAACATTCCGATTTTATCAACAGTAATAAAAGACAAATATCGAAATGATGACGTAAGTTATAATCAAGCTTATTGGGCAAGCCAACGTGCATCTAACGTAAGTCAGGCTGACATGAAAGCAGAGCAAGACCGCATAGGCATGAAGAAAGCTTATAGCGGTGATCGTGTCCCAACTTCACTTCCAAACACAGGCCCACCATCCCAGAATTTTAGGGAAGGTACAACATCTGTTAACTCCCCTAAAGCAAAAGCACCTAATAGAATCGCCTTGACTACTGAAGCTTCAGAAGGTGGTAGCTCTGGTGGTGCAAACCAATCAACTGCTTCTTCAGGTGGTTCAGCAGGTGCAACAGGACAAGCTGCAAACCTAAAAAACATGCTTGCCAGTAAAACTAAACAAAAGCGTTTAGGCAAAGGCCGACTTAAGAATAAGAGTGTTGGTGTCGGTGGTGGCAGTGGCAGTGGCTACAACGGCTTAAATATCATTTCATAACAAAAGAGAAAAATTAGCTATGCTACCAACAACAGGAGCAGTAGCTAAACGCTATACACATCTTGAAAGTGACCGAACCTCGTTCTTAGATAGAGCAAGAGAAGTTGCTAAACTTACCATACCAACCTTAATGCCCCCAGAGGGTCATTCGGGTTCTTCTGTATACGCTACGCCATATCAATCTATTGGTGCTAGAGGTGTTAATAACTTAGCATCTAAGCTGTTAATGACACTTCTTCCCCCTAACTCCCCCTTCTTCCGTTTAACAATGGACGACTTTGATTTGCAGAGTCTTGCAGGGGATGATGCTAGGGGTAAGGTAGAGGAGGCATTAGCTCGTATTGAACGAGCAGCTATGCAAGAAGTAGAAGCTACGGCTGTTCGTGTCCCTGTTTTTGAGGCACTTAAGCAGCTTATAACTTCAGGTAATGTGTTAATTCACATGCCCAAGGATGGTGGAGTTCGTGTATTCCGTTTAGATAGATACGTATGTCAGCGTGACGCTATGGGTAATGTATTAGAGGTTATTACTAAAGAAACAGTAAGCCCCTTGATGCTCCCTGAAGCAGTCCAAGAACTACTAACAAAACCTTCAGAAGAGTCACAGCTTAAATCTATTGACCTATATACCAAAGTTTGCCGTGTAAACAAAAAATGGGAAGTGTATCAAGAAGTCGAGGGACAGATAATCCCTGACTCACGGGGTTCCTTTCCCTTAGATCAGTCACCCTTTATGGCATTACGCATGGTTCGCATTGATGGGGAGTCTTATGGTCGTGGTTATGTCGAAGAGTTTATAGGTGATTTAAGTTCACTTGAAACTCTGACCAAAGCTATTGTTCAGGGTGCAGCAGCCGCAGCTAAAGTCTTATTCCTAGTGAAGCCCAACGGTTCCACGAAGCAGAAAGTATTAGCTCAAACACCCAACGGTGGTATCGCTACAGGTGACGCTAATGATGTGTCTGTCTTACAGCTAGAAAAGTACAGTGACTTCCGTGTTGCTCAAGACACAGCAAGAGAGATTACAGAACGATTAGCATATTCGTTTCTTATGAACTCCGCAGTCCAGCGTAAAGCTGAACGTGTAACTGCTGAAGAAGTTAGATACATGGCTCAAGAGCTTGAGTCAGCTTTAGGTGGGGTTTACTCCATTCTTTCCCAAGAGTTCCAATACCCAATGGTCAAGTTGTTACTTGCCAGAATGGAAAAGAGTGGAAAGATGCCTAAGTTCCCTAAAGACACTTTGAAGCCTCAGATCGTAACTGGCATGGAAGCATTAGGGCGTGGTCAAGACTTAAACAAGCTATCACAATTACTTCAAATGCTACAGCCATTAGGCCCAGAGATACTACAGAGAGAACTAAACATTGACGATTATATCGACAGGCTTGGTGCATCTTTAGGTATTGATACAAGTGGCTTAATTAGGTCAGCAGAGCAGAAGGAGCAAGAAGCACAGGCTGAACAACAGATGATGCAGCAACAACAGATGATGCAAATGGCTGAGAAAGCTACAGGCCCAGTAGCACAAGGGTTAATGAAGCAACAGCAGGAACAGCAGCCACAGCAATAAATAATAACTACCTTTAATTGGAGACAGATAATAATGGTAGATGCAGTAAACACATTTGAAGAACCCGTTGAGGATGGTCAGCATACAGAAAATATGCTTAAAAAAGCTGAAGGTATTGATAACCCTGACGTATCAGACCGTCCTGAATGGCTCCCTGAGAAATTTAACACTGTTGAAGACATGGCTACTGCCTATCAAAGTCTTGAACAAAAGTTAGGTTCTAACGAGGAAGTAACTGAAGAAAGTGGTTTAGATGAGATTGCCGATGAACTAGAGGAAAGGGGTGTTGATTTTGACGCACTATCCAACGAGTTTGCAGAACAAGGTGGTCTAACTGAAGAATCATATGAATCGTTACTAAAAGCAGGTATTCCACGCACTATGGTTGACCAATTTATCGAAGGTCAAAATGCAGTGGCAGGTCAGCTTCAACAACAAGCCTTTGAACAGGTTGGAGGTCAACAAGCATATGAAGATATGGTTTCGTGGGCTTCTGAAAGTTTAAATGAAGCTTCTATAGATGCGTTTAACAATGCAATGAATAGCGGCAACATAGAGACAGCAAATCTAGCAATACAGGGTCTGCAAGCACAGTACCGTTCTGTTAACGGCAATGAACCATCATTGGTCATGGGCGAGACTAAATCCGTAACAGGTGGGGTCTTTAACTCTGCCGCCCAGTTGACGCAAGCAATGCGCGACCCAAGGTACAGTTCTGACTCTGCATATCGACAGGAAGTAGCTTTGAAATTATCACGAAGCAACGTCCTTTAGATTCTCTGTCTCCGCAGTAATATTCCCACCAAGCTATTGCAGCCTCTGGTGGGTTTTTTCGTTTAATGAAGCAACAACTTTATTCCAAGTATCTATCGACCTTCTGCGGAAGACAATCTTTAAGGGAAAGGAAGTAAGAGTCTGCTGAGTAGAACAACTCTCAACAACTTAATACTTTTTTTAAATAGGTACATTTAACATGGCATTTCCAACAGACCAAACAACATCACGATTAGGCCAAGTCAACGCGACAGGTGATGATCGTTCCTTATTCCTCAAGCTTTACGCAGGGGAAGTATTAACAGCGTATGAAGAGAAGAACGTCTTCATGCCTCTACACCGCACCCGTACTATTTCTAATGGTAAGTCTGCAAGCTTCCCTTTAACTGGTACTGGTTCTGCAAAGTACCACACGGCTGGTACATTAATACAAGCGGATGCAATTAAGCATGGTGAGCGTATTGTGACCGTTGATGATTTGTTAATCAGCACACAATTCATTGCCAAAATTGACGAAGCAATGAACCACTATGACGTGCGTTCTATCTATTCCAAAGAGTCAGGTAACGCATTAGCCAATGTGTCTGATCGCAACATTGCTCGTATCATTGCTAAAGCAGCCACAATCACTACTTCTTCTTTAGCAGCTACAGCGTTTGGCGCTTCTTTTGCAGATGAGGTTTACACTGCTAACTTCAACATTGGTACTACTACTGCACATGCTTTAGACGGTGCTAAGATTGTCGCTGCTATCTATGCGGCTCTTGAAGAGTTCGATAAGAAAGACATTGGCGGTGATAAGGTTTGTGTACTACCACCTGCCCAATACTACGCTCTATTGAACGTGCCTAGTGTTGCTAACGCTGCATGGTTAAACCGTGACGTGGGTGGTGAAGGTTCCGTAGCTTCAGGCGTGGTTCCACAGGTCGGTGGTGTTAAGATTATGATGAGTAATCATCTACCTAGCACTAACCAATCTTCTGCTTCTGGTGACGTTGAGCCAATAACTTCTACACGTACTGCCGCATATCGTGGTAACTACGCTGCTTTACGTGGTTTGATCTTCTCACAGGACGCTGCCGCAACTGTTAAGTTGCTGGACTTAGGCGTTGAGTCTGAGTATCAGATTGATCGTCAAGGTACATTGATGGTTGCTAAGTACGCTATGGGTCATAACATCCTACGCCCTGCTTGTGCCATTTCTTTGAACGCTGTGTAAGCAGTCTAGTTCTAACCCAAAGGTGGGGAGATTAACTTCTCCCTGCCTTTTTTTTCATTTTAAAAAGGGCTACCAATGACTCCCACAACAAAACTGGAAGCTATTAATACTTTACTGGCAACGATTGGTGAATCCCCTGTGAACTCTCTAACTTCAGGTTTAATTGAAGCTAGTGCTGCTGAACAGACGCTAGATAATGTAAGTCGAGATTTCCAATCACAAGGGTGGTCTTTTAACACTGACCTTACCTTTCAGCTTTCACCAGACGCATCAAATGAACTAGCACTTCCTGCTAACTGTTTGCATGTTGACACCATTCATACACGCATGTCCTCAGATACTGACCTTGTTCAGCGAGGTATGAAGATGTATGACCGTATTAAAAACACTTACGCCATTGGCGTGGCTGTAGAAGTTGACATAGTAGTGTTGTTAGATTTTGAAGAGATGCCAGAAACAGCCAGACGCTACGTAGCTATCAGAGCAGCGCGTGTTCTACAAGACCGTGTACTTGGTTCAGAGTCACTACATTCTTTCAACGCCCGTGACGAACAGGTTGCTTGGAATAATCTATTACAGAATGAATCTGACGTACAGGACTTAAATATATTCGACAACTATGAGACTAATTATATAGCTCATTATTACAGGTAGGTGGTTTAACTATGTCTTTAGTATCGGGTTCAATCCCCAATCTCCTCAACGGTGTCTCGCAGCAGCCTCCAAGCCTACGACACCCAAGCCAAGCCGAAGTACAAGAAAACGGATTATCTTCAGTTACAAGAGGATTGGAAAAGCGGCCTTGTACTGAACACGTAGCTAAACTTACTAGCAGCCTTGCAGGTACTACCGCCTTTCTACACCCTATTAAATACTCAAGTACGGAAGATTACACAGCCGTGTTTAGCAGTTCAGGGATTAAGGTATTTGACCAAGCAGGTACAGAGCGAACAGTTAAGGATAGCGCAGGTAATACACTTACAAGTCTTCCAACATACCTTACTGGAGTTACAGACTTTAATGCCAATGTTAACGCTGTGTCGGTAGGAGACACTACTTTTGTAGTTAACAAATCTAAGGTTGTAGCTCTTGATTCGTATACTCCTACAGCACGACCTAACGAAGCTATGTTCTATGTACGACAGGCTGACTACGGCCTTACATATAAAATTACAGTGGGCAGTGCTACAGCTACTTACACAACTCCTGATGGTTCATCATCCGCACATTCTGCTCAGATTGGTACGGACTATATAGCTACTCAGTTATTTAACAACTTATCTATTTCTTCCCCTTTTGTTAAAGAAAGAATTGGCTCAGTGATCTACGTTAAAAACCCTTCTGCTGACTTCACAATCACATCTAGTGACGGTGCAGGTGACAGATTCCTATACTCCTTTAAAGGCCAGACGATTGACTTTAAGAACCTTCCTCGTAAGGGTAAGGTAGGCTTTAGAATTAAGGTGGCAGGTAGTAACGAAAAGAAGCAGGATGACCATTATGTACACCTAACTCAAGGTGACAACACTAACAACGAGTTAATATGGAAAGAGACTGTAGGTGGTTTTGCAGTAGATGGGTCAGCACTAAAGAACCGCATAAACGCACTAACTATGCCCCACAGTCTTCGTAAAGAAGTTAACGGTACTTTTACCTTTGCACCTTTAACGTGGGATGACCGAGAAGCAGGAGATGAGGATACTAACCCTGTACCTTCTTTTATCGGCTACAAGATTAACGATATATTCTTTCACCGTAACCGTTTAGGTTTTCTTGCAGATGAGAACGTAATCTTCAGTGAAGCAGGAGAGTTCTACAACTTCTTCCCTAAGACTGTATTAACTATTCTTGATTCTAACCCGATAGACGTGGCTGTATCTAACAACCAAATATCTATCCTGAAACACGCAATACCCTTTAATGAATCCTTGTTGATCTTTTCTGACTTGACGCAGTTCATGTTGACAGCTTCAGAGCTATTAACACCTGACACTGTGCATATAGATGTATCTACTAACTTTGAAGCTAACCTTACTGCTAAACCAGTAGGCGCAGGTCGTTATGTATTCTTTGGGTTTTCCAAGGGTAAGTGGGCAGGTATCCGAGAATACTACGTAGAGCAGTCTTCTGAAACTAATGATGCGGCTGACGTATCGGCTCACGTACCTAACTACATCGAAGGTAACATCCGAAGTCTTGCAGCTTCCTCTAACGAAGATATGCTTTTGGTACTGACAGATGACAAACCCAACTCAGTGTTCGTTTACCGCTACTACTGGCGGGGTGAAGAGAAACTACAATCAGCTTGGTCTGAATGGAAGTTCTCAGGAGTAGTACGCTCCACAGCATTTAACGGCTCAGTGATTAAGCTGGTGGTTGAATACAGTGATGGTCTGTACTTAGAAAACCTCAGTCTAGCTAACGATAGTGCAAGCACTGATATGGTCTATACTTCTACATTAGGTAACTATGCAGGTGGTGCAGTTTTATTAGACAGGCGTTATAAGATAGCAAGCAGCACCCTACCTTATACAGACAGCAACACTATATTTGTTAACAACACTGGCTCCATACGCTCACAGTCAGAAGCCCTAGCAGATTATGCAGGTGGTGCTGTGATTTACGCAGGTATACCGTACACCTTTAAGTATAAGTTCAGTGAGCAAATCTTAAAGCAAGACAACAAGGCAGTAACTACTAACAATCTTCAGATCAGAACCTTCCATATAACTTATAACGACACAGCCTACTTTAAGGTTGAAAGCGAACCTACAGCACGTCCAGTGTATATTAGGGAGTTTAACGGAAGAATTATCGGTGGCTTAAACAACCTATTGGGTCAAGCTAACCTTGATGAAGGTACATATCGCGTTCCTATAAATACAAACTCTAAGTACGTCAATGTGACAATTACTTCAGACAGTTATTTACCGTGTGTGTTCCAAAGTGCTGAGTACGAAGGTTTCTTAACTCAAAGAACGTCAAGGATTTAACGCTTATGGCCCACTACCGAGAGGCTACAGAACAGGATGTTCAAGAACTTTCAGAAAAGATGCGTGAGGCAGATGCTATTGAAGTAATGGCCTCCAATGGCTTAACGCCTTTAGAAGCTTTAACACAAGGCTTTGAGTTATCTGAAAGTCTTGCAATCATCCATAAAGATGAACTCATAGGTATGTTTGGAGTTGCAAAGGTCGGGGAGGACATTGGTTCTCCTTGGATGCTTGGCTCAGACAAAATACCAGAGATAAAAAAAGACCTTTTAACACAAGCCCTAGATTGGGTAGTGGAAACCAACAAGCAGTACCCCCTCCTCGTTAACTATGTTGATGCTCGTAATAAAGTAGCAATCAGATGGTTAAAGTATTTAGGTTTTAACTTCGTTAGAAAAATACCTTACCACGGGACAGGGCGTGTACCTTTTTATGAATTTGTAAGGATTGATGCTGATGTGTGATGCAGGAACAATACTGTCTGCTATGACTTCCATTGTTGCAGCAGATGAACAACAACAACAAGCCCAACGTAATGAGGCTTCGGCAAACGCTGCCTACCTAAATGACGTAAGGCAACTTAACTTAAGACAACGTGAAGAACAAGAAGCTGAGTCCCAACGTGGAATGGAAGCAGACATTCAAAGCATGAAAGATGTTTCTACAGCTAGAACCGCTTCAGGTGAGTCGGGTGTATCTGGTCTATCCGTAGATGCGCTTATGACCGACATAATGCGTCAAAACTTATTTGACGATACCAAGGCCGACTCCAACCTTTCATCTACTGAAGCACAAATAGCGCAGCAGAAGAAAGGAGCAGAATCGGGGCGGCAATCCCGCATCAACTCAGTACCATACCCAAGCTTTGCAGCTACTGCCTTACAAATTGGTGGTAGTGCCTATGAAGGTGGCTACTTTAAGGGAACAGACCCTTACAAAGCCCGTATAGCTAAACTATAACATAAGGAGTTTTCGCTGTGGCGAGACAACGTGTACAGACCAAATATGCAGCTAATCAGGTGCGCCTGACCCCTCAAGCATCCCCAGTAAATACTTACGTACAACCTGCTCGTAACGACCAGATTAGTAAGGCATTAGATGCAGTAACGGGTAATGTTAGTCGTGCAGCCGCTAAAACAGACAGGGCTAAAGAGCAATCAAAGTCTGCTGAATTTCAAATACAAAAGTTAATGGCGGTGGAAGCTGCTTACAATGATGGAAGCTTGGGCGATTGGGCGACAGTCAGTAAAGGTTTTTCACTAGCTAACGACCCTCAGTATGGCCCTGCATTGCAGGTAGCATACAACCAAAAAGTAGGAACTGAGGCAGGTATTAATGTACAGTCTGAATTGTTTAAATGGGACAGTGAAAACCCTAATTTAAGACAAAGTGACCCAGTAGCCTACAGTGAGCAGTTAGATGCCATTACAAAGCAATTACTGACACAACACTTAGGGCCAGATTCCATAGACGCAGTTGGCTACCAATCTGCTATACGTACTCAAGTGAACGCTGCCCAGAACCAACTTAAGAGCCAACAAGTCTCTGAGTATAAAGTTGTACAAGCTCAACTTCCTTTAGAAAACTTCTTTACTCAATTAGGTGCAAATGTAAATGTTGCACACTTAGGGTCGGCAGGACTTACTAATGCGGAACGTACATCTGCTATTGGTGAAGCTGTGTCTCAAACACTACAAGCAACATTCGGAACTAATACAATACCGCCAAAAGCACTTAATGGAGCTACAACTGACTTCCTAATCACACTGGCAAATGAAAACAAAAACTTAGACCTACTAGATATTGCAAAGACTATTAGCACTGGTAATGGTGGGTTCTTGTACGGTATTCAAAGTGAAAAGAAGAAACTACTTGCTGCCCAAAGAACCCTAGCAAGCCAGTTGAGTAGTGAAGATGCAGTTGCTTACGCACAGAAAAACCGCAAAATGGCAATCGCTAAAGATGATTACCAAGAAGCTGCTTTTCAGTATTACAACATACACGGTGACTTTGAAGATTTTGACGGCCCAGAGTCTAGTCAAGGTATGGGTGCTTACGATATTAGTGTAATTCAAAAAAGAATTGCTGATTTTAAAGAAAGCCCAACGCTCACTCAAAATGATTACGAAAACTTCTACAATCAGTTTAGTAGTGTAACTGAGCTAACTCCCGACAGGGCACAGGAAATGCTCGAAAAAATGACTATAGGGAGCATGGCAGAATATCGTTTAGCCAAGGCAGCAATGGGTGACGTTATTAATAAGCGTGGTTCAGTGTTTACAGGTGACTCGTACAAAGCTGCTTCATCTATTATAGATAAAAAATACGGTATTGACCCTCAAAAGAATATAAGTATCTCTAGTATTAGTCTTGCGGCTCAAGATGAGTTTAACATGTCAAAAGCTGACTTTAAGCAAAGAGTAACATCATATGTTGTAGACCAACGCACCCTTGATAAAGCCTTAAAAGTAATTGGCGAGGAGGACTTAAGTGGAACGTCCTTGCATCTACTTGATTATGAGGTGAAGTACAGGCTCTACAAGCAAGCAGCAAAAGACTCTGTTGAAGCAAACGCAACTGATATAAATAGTAAAACAAACAATTCCCAAGCTCAGACTACAGTACCTCAAGTGGGTGCTACCGTAGTTATCGCTGGTCGGAACGTAACTGTTACACAAACAACAGCATCACAGTAGGAGGCAGACAGATGACATACGAATATGATCTTGGGGGTGTAACACACACCACAAGCAAGCTATTAACCGAACAAGAGATTGAGTCTGCTGTACTCCAGTACGAAAACTCAGGTATTTTAGACCCTGAAGCTCAAAGGCAGGAACAACAGTCTTACCAAATGAACACCCAAAACAAGGGTCTTCTTGATGCTTACCGCATGGTTTATAACAGGGAGAACGAAAAGGCGTTTGAAGGTACTGATGCCGAACTGACTGACGCATACTACGAAAGAATGAGGCACTTTGAAGGTAGCTTTGACGAATTAGGTGGACTCCTGTTCCGCTTAAACGGTGACTACTATTCTGAGGAAGAGAAGGGTGCCCTTGGAGCTATGTGGCATAACTGGGAAAAAACAGTACCTTTCTACAGCGACAAAGATCAATTTTGGAAAGGTATAGGAGATTATTCAGAAGCTTCAGCTACTGATATTCTAGGTACTTGGGCACCTCTAGCTGCTTCTGTAGCAACTTTAGGTTTTGGGGCACCTGCTGCTGTAGCAACCAGTAAAGCAGGTCAAGAAGCAGCTAAAGCTGCCGTAAAATGGCAGTTAACTAAATACTTAGGAAATCACTTCTTACAAGGCGTAAAGCAAGCTGCTCCTTGGGCATTAGGTAATAGTTTAGCCCTACAAAATGTAAAGACTGACTTAGGCGTAATTGATGGTACTTCGTTAGAGCAGACCGCTATGGATGTTACCATTGGTAGCTTTGTAAACGGTTCACTTTCGACAACCTTCGGAGGCGGTAAAATAGCCTTAAGTAAAATGGGCGACAAAGGAGTAGACCCTAAAACACCTAAGACAAAAACACCTAAAGACCCAAAAGGCACCCCTCTGACACCTGAAGGTGAAGCACAGACCTTTGCAGCAGCCAGCAAGTTTATGGACGACATGGCTGACCCTTCAGTAAAAAATCAAGAACGTGTTGATAGCAGAAATGCTTTTCTTGATTCTGTGGCTGAAGCTACGTTAGAGAACATACAAAAAAGCTCTAAGTCAGGGCAACGTATTACGCAAGAACAGGCTAGACAAAACGCTTTAGACCGTCTTACAGAATTAGGTGTAAAGGACTTTACTCCATTAGAGATATTAGAAAAGCTTAAAAAACTTCCTGAATCCCACGGTAACTTTTCAAGCTTTGCGGCTTTGGCTGTAGATATTGAAACAAGCCTGTATAACAGTTGGGCAAAGGCATACAAAGAAGGAACACCAGCTATGGATGCTTTTTCTATGTACAACGATGCTGTAGGTGTAGCTTCAAGGTATTCAGGCGAAGCAGCTAGGGCACTCAACTATCAGAAAGCTAGGGCACGTCTTAAACCTAATGAATTAGCTGAAGTGTTAGAAAGTATGTCTAGTACGCATACTGCTGCCGAAGCTAGAGATGCCTTTGAAGCACTAAGTAATGCTAGGTGGGGCACTCAAAGAACTGGGGCACAAAGAGCTTTAGGCGTAGCAGAGTCAGCAGTAGATGTTATTAGTGAGGTACGTACTTACAACCTACTCTCTGCTGCTTCAACTATGATTGTGAACACCGTTTCAGGCTATCTAAACATGAACCAACAATGGCTTCAAAAGTCGTTAGGTGGTATCACTAGCTTAAAAGGGCGTGAGTTATCTGAAGGTCTGCTTCAAGGTGTAAACATGCACCGTAACTTGATTCAAACACTTTCTTATATGGCAAGGGCTGTTAACTCATCTAAAGGCTATATTGACCGTCAAAGGTCTTCAGCAGAGCTTGGGGATAGAGGTAACGACATAGCATTAGGCAACCGAGACTTCCAGATATTTGGTGACTCAAAGTTAACTGGAGGTGCCCCTAGCAGTATAGCAAAGCAAGAGGGTGAGTCTGCTGCTGTGTATGGAACTAACATCCTTGGCAACGTATGGAGAGCATTAGGTAAGCGAGGAATTGCTGGAACTGATGAGTGGATTAAACACGCACAGTTTAGGACTGAACTGCAAAACCTAGTAGTTGCTCAATTACAAAAGGACGAAGGACTAAGCTTTGGACAGGCATATATTAAATCAGAAGGTGTGGTTAATAAGCTTACAAAGCAGCAAATAGATAATTCTATAAATGGCACTATGTCTCGCAACCCTTTAATTGCCAAAGCACTCGTTAGTGCCCGTGAGATTGCCTTTCAGAATGGCTTTAGAAATGACCCCGCAGGTGCCGTAGGTAAAGGAGCTAATGACTTTATCCATACAGGACAAATAGCTGGTAAGCAGGTTGCTCCTATATTTATGACCAAGCTTATCGGTAACGCCATATCCCCTTTCGTGCGTACACCATCTAACATTTATAGCCACTTAGGTGAAATGACTCCAGTGTTGCAGATGTTTAGTAAAACAATGCGAGACACAATGCAAGCAGGAGGCCCACGGGCCAGAGAGATGGAGAACAAAATCCTATTCGGCTCTGTGTTGTGGGCTTCCGCAGCTACAATGGCTATGACGAATATGACTTCAAACTCTGGTTCAGGTAGTAAGGGACAACGTAATGTAGAAAAGGCAGTTAACGGCACTGGCTACGCTATCGTTCTTGATGACGGAACTCGTTATAACATAAGAAAAGGCGACCCATACGCTAAACCTTTATTAATTATGGCTCGTATCAAAGATGTATTTGAGTACGGGGATGAAAAGGAACAGAGTGAATTAATGGGTTCTCTAGTAGTAGCTACTATTAAGTCTATGGCAGAGATGCCTACACTTACAGGTGCAGGTGATATTGTTGCTCTTTTAGATGAGCAATCAGCAGGTGATGCAGTTACTAAGTTTGGTAATAATTATGCAACATCCTTTTTGCCTTACACACGTATGATTAGAGAGTTGTTGGTAGAGTCAGGAAACGATGTGCTGATACCCGAAGTATTAGATTTGTATGATGTGCTGCAACAGCCTCATGCTTTTAATATAAATGGTAGGCCAGACAATGTTAAACGAGATGCCATATTTGGAACTCCTGTAGTTCGTAATCCTTATGCCTTTGCTCCTATGAGTGGCATTGAGGTATCTAAAACATCCAAAGACCCCGTTCTATTAGAGTTAAAGCGTCTTCATATTGGTATAGAAGCACCCCCTAAAGCAATAGATGGGGTGGCTATGACTGACTATAAGGTAGATTTAAATTCTAACCAAAATGTCTATGACTTGTATCAGGAGTTGGTAGGTACAGTGGTTAATAAGGAAACTGGGCTAGACCTTTACGGAAGTCTGGAACTCCTGTTTAAGACCAGTGATTATCAAGTCAACATGAATGACGATTTGCTAACTTACGGACGAAGAAGTCAAGGTCTTAAAGCTAAAGCCGTTAAAGACGAGGTAGCTCTTTTTAGACGCAAGTATGCACTTGACGCTCTTAGGGTTCGTTTAGGCGCAGATCATCCGTTTATTGTAGAACACTCTAGGGTTAATGGTCTTGACGCATTATCTGGTGCAGGTGCTAGTAAAGCAACGGCAGCACTATACTTTCCTTTTAATAAAGAACAGTAAACCTACATCTACTAATCCTCAATCTAATTTCAATAAATAGGGCCAATACCTATGGCATATAGCTACATAGAGTATACTGCGAATGGTAGTACAACTACTTTTTCCATTCCGTTTACTTACACACAACAAGCGGATGTTGCTGTCTTTGTTGGCGGTACATCCACATCCTTTACTTTTGCTTCTGCAAGCACCGTATCTTTATCTACTGCACCTGCTAATGGGGTTATAGTTCGTATTGCACGTACTACACCTATTACTACACGCGCAGTAGACTTTAGTAACGGTGCTATCCTGACTGAAAGTGACTTAGATAATTCAAACATTCAGGTCTTTCAGGCGGCTCAAGAAGCTATAGACACTGCGGCATCATCCATCTTTAAAACAGCAGATGGTAAGTTTGATGCTC
>Ga0208134_1000156_pt1 | contig 41828 bp, 43 predicted proteins | sample VirMetDEL_Mar_31_FD_184515 | JGI IMG/M metagenome (GOLD analysis project Ga0208134, IMG submission 184515) | Aqueous microbial communities from the Delaware River and Bay under freshwater to marine salinity gradient to study organic matter... | ecosystem: Environmental > Aquatic > Marine >...
GAGCAGGCATACAGTATCGGTTGTGACGTCAGCAGCGGGTTTGCCTTCAATGACTGCGCCGCCGACGTAAAGGAGCGCCAGCATGACCAGAATACGCAAGGACGAGGTGCGTGACTACGTAGATCGCCGCCTACCATTTCATATCAAAGACAGCACCTTATATTCGATGCTGTCAGGCAAAGGGAAGTATGTCGTCTACACTTACGGCTTCAACAACCCTCTGTATGTATACGACGACGATCTTGAGGTGTGGTTCGGTAATGCCGACACGTATGAGAACGCCCCCAAGTCACTCAAGACCGCAGCAATAGCATCCGACGTCAAGATCAACTGGCTAGACCATGAAGACATGCGGTCGCTGATTGATGCTGGATCGTATGGAGCGCACTGCGCTCGCAGAATTCTTAACCAATAACACGAGGAGCATCACCATGCCTAGAATAAGCAACAGAGAAGTACGGTCGTATGTCGATCGGCGCGAGGAGTTCGTGACCAACAACGGCACGATCATTTCGGACACCACGTTTAGCGGTGATATTGACGATGCCACTGCGCTGCCCTCTGACAAGGGTAAAGGGTTCTACATCGTTTACTCGTACGGCAAGCATTTCCCCATGTTTGCCTATGATGAGACAGCAGCCCAATGGTTCGGCAATGGCAGCAAGTATAGCCATACAACGACGCGCCACCAGAGCCACGCTCGACCGTCAACCGACGACATATTGTGGCTAGACCATGACGGTATGCTCGACCTCCTTTGGGAGGGATCGTACGCCGCATACTGTGCCGCAAGGATACTCAAGAAAGCATCATAACCCTTAACCCGTTGACACTTTACGTGTTTACATGTAATCATATCAATTCAACTGCGCCCACCTAAGGGCACACAGGAGAACCACAATGGCTTCAATAAACGAGTGCAAGACCACCATCGCGGCAATGTTCCGCAAATCCCCCAAAGTAGTGCCAATGATCCACGGCGCACCTGGCATGGGCAAGTCAGATGCCTGCCTCCAGATAGCCGACGAGCTGGGCATACCTCACGACAGGGTGCTTGTGGTGCATATCAACAACCACGACGTCGTCGACTTCACCGGTGTGCCCTCAATTACTGACGGCATGACCGTGTTCAACCCCACCAAGATGTTCTACGACTACCGGGAAGGTTCTGGCCCCGGCATGATCGTCCTTGAGGAGCTGGCCCAGTCATCCCAGCAGCTCCAGACATGGGCAGCGGGTTTCGTGTTAGAACGACAGACCCCGGTGTTCAAAGTCGACCCAAGCGTGGTGATGATCGCCACTGGTAACCGTGCCCAAGACCGTGCTGGTGCCAAGCCTCTGTTAGGCCACCTGAACGACCGTATGTATCACTTCGACGTAGACACGTCGCTCGACGATTGGTGTGAGTGGGCCATGAACAACGGTGTTGATGCCATGGGTATCGCCTTCCTTAGACTGCGACCCAACCTGCTCAACGATTACGACGCCAATAAGCGCAGCAATCCAACCCAACGATCGTGGACCAAGCTGTTCACCGAGGTACCACTAGAACTGCCCACCAACATGTACCTGACAGCAGCAGAGGGCAAAGTGGGCGAGGGGGCAGCAGCTGAGTGGGTTGCTGCGATGGACATGATGCACAAGATGCCGTCGATCGACCTCGTACGACTACACCCTGCCGATACTGAGGTGCCAGAAGAGCCAGCCGTCAAGTATGCCGTGTCGACTGCGCTGAGTATGACGGCAACGCCAGACACGTTCAGCAGGGACATGACCTATATGGACCGTATGCCTAAGGAATTTCAGATGGTCTACGTCACAGACGCACTGCGCCTAACGCCACAGCTACAGCAGACCCGCGACTTCATCGGCTGGGCGATCAAGAACAAAGACATCTTTATGGGAGGTAACTGATATGACTATCAATGAAACACTCGCCGCCGCACTTGCTGCCGTTGAGCAATGGGAGAAAGACCAAGTCGACGACTCATTGACGTCGCCGGTTTCACAGATCGCTAATGTCATCGACGACATTGCCGTCGCCGTGCCTGCTAACACCAACGCGCGACTATTTGCAGTGCCGCCGAAGAGCGAGACTGTACCAAGTGTTGAATCTGTTAACACGTTACCTCGTCAGTCGTTACAAATCAAGAACTTAGACGAGAAAGCCGTGCTAGTGCAGGTCAAGCGCCGGATGTACTCACCCTACAAGCTCGACACCGAGGAAAGCCGAGCGTACGGCGCAGGTAATGTTAACAAGCATCTGTTCGAGGGGCGCAACAACCGCGTCAAAGAGGCGATCAGCAAGTACACCGAGGTCTATACATACGCCAAAGACAACACGGTGCCGTGGACTACTGGTGTGGAGCTGCTCAACATCGACCACTACATGTTCTTTACAGCAGGACTGCGCCAACTGATCGACAAGGCCAACGATGCGGTCGACGATCTTGTCCAGCATTGGGACCACGAGGTTACCGCAGACTTAGCACGCTTGGCCGACATAGCCTTTGCCAAGGGCAAGCCGAACCTTGCCAACCCCAACGACTACCCTGACGCCGCCGAGGTGCGTGCCAAGTTTAGTATCGAGGTGCGCTACATGCCGGTGCCTACGACAGGTGACTTCCGTGTGGGTATCAGCGACGAGGACAAAGACAGTCTGCAACGCCAGCTCGACGATGCCAGTACCAATGCAAGCGCTCACGTCCTCAACCAGATGATCGAGCCAATGCAACGCGCTGTCAATAAATTGGCGGTGACCATCGGCGACGACGGACACATCTTTCGAGACAGTCTTATCGACAACATGGTCGAGGTTTCATCTCGTATGGCCAAGATCAACATCTCAGATGACCCAGAGATCACCGAGCGTATCAAAGACCTCCAGTCACTGGTCGGCACCTACGCCAACAACAAAGACGTACTGCGCAACTCATCAACGGTACGTGAGAAAGCAGCCACCCAAATCGATGACCTTATGAGCAAGATGCAAGGTCTAGTATAGGAGAACACCATGAGCGCCCAACTACAGCACACTGCACTCGACGACGTGCAACGCAAGGTAGGCAAGGCCAAGTCACTACTGATCTTGGATCACCCGTTCTTTGGGACCGCCTGCACCAAACGGCCTATCATCTACACCGACAAGATACCGACCGCCGGTATGTCAGCGACAGGTCAGATGTACATCAACCCAGACTTTGCCGAGCCACTGTCAGTTCGCAACATCATGTTCTTACTGGCTCACGAGGCGATGCACTACATGCTATGCCACGGTTTGCGCCGGGGACACCGAGATGCCAAGGCGTGGAATGTCGCTGCCGACAAAGTTATCAACGACACCCTGATCGACGCCAATGTCGGCGACTTCATCGACGGCGGAATTACGCTGGACGGCGCTCGCAACATGGCCGCCGAGTCTTTGTATGATGAGGCCGACGACGGCGAAGGGGAAGGCCCCGGCGGTCTCGGTAACGACATAGGCGACCCCGTCGACGACGACGGCAAACCGCTCGACGACGCGCAGATCCACCAGCTCGAAGCGCAAGCCAAGATCGAGACCATACAATCTGCCAAGGCTGCCAAGGCAGTCGGCAAGCTGCCCGCAGGTATCGAGCGTCTGGTCGACGATCTCGTTAACGTGAAGACCCCTTGGTACGATATTCTTGAGCGCTTCATGGCAGGCAAGATCAAAGATGGCTACTCGTGGAACAGACCCAACCGCCGGTTTATCGCTCGCAACATCTACATCCCCGGCGTTGACTATCTACCTAAGATGGGGCCGGTTGTTATCGGTGTCGATACGTCCTGCTCTGTTACCGACGACGACATCGCTATGTTCAACGGTCACATCAATCGCATCATCGACACGTGTAACCCTGAGGTTGTTCACGTTGTCTACTGTGACCACGCCGTAGCAGGTGTTGACGAGTACACACCTGATGACTTTCCCGTCAGCATCCAAGCCTTGGGCGGCGGCGGCACATCGTTCAAGCCAGTGTTCGACTGGATCGACGACAACGCTATCGAGCCCGAGTGTGTTGTCTACCTGACTGATGGCTACGGCGATCAATCCCAATTCACGGCTAGCCACGAAACAGTGTGGCTCACGACAGGCACCACGGCATTCAGCTGGGGCACCGTAATAAAATTCGAGGACTAGATTATGTATGTACGTAAAACTGACACACTTATGAACCAGATGCTAGATTACGTAGAAACAATGCGCCAAGCTGCGATAAAAGCATATCCACCACGCACGATTGCATATGGCACCCCGTTGTTCGATTCAGCAAGGGACGCAGTATGTAAGGCGTCATACAGAGACGCGCCGCATCTGGAGGGCAAGCTCCCAGCAACATGGCTAAAAGACCACCGACGTGTGGTGATTAGGTTCCCGCTTGACGGCTCAGACGTTCTTGACCGCGACCGCAATGTACACAAGCAAGACCTAGAGTTTCCAGAGCACGACACAGTATCACTGCCGTTTGCAACCAAGGACCGCTACTACGGCGTGGAGGTAGACTTAAAACTTGATGACTGTGACGACCTACTCCGCAGCTTTTTTGATGTAGTCTCGGCACACAAAGACCACCTCCGACGCATCAACACGCAGTTCAGGGATGTTGTTGACCAGATCCAGATATTTATGGCTGGTTACTCGTCTCTCAACGCTGCGATCAAGGCCATGCCCGAGATCGAGATGTACGTACCAGCGGCGTACATGGATAAATTACGCGAGCCAGCACCCAGTCGAGCGGCGAAGAACTCTTCCTTACTCCCGGAAAGCTTAGGCATCGACCGCGACATGCTCGCATCACTGGCAATAGGCCACCGAATTACAAAACCATAATAGGAGAACAACCATGTCTAACACGTCAACCAATGTATCAGAACTAGCCCGTAAGAAAGGGCTGCACCCAAGCGTAGTACACAACCGCCTAGGCCGAGGGTGGTCGTTAGAAGATGCGCTCAACACCCCTGCGCGTTTAAAGCGAGGCCGCCCACGTAAGACCCGCATCAAGGATCAGCCGCCAGTAGCGGCGCTAAGCTTTACCGATAGGTTTTGTAAGAGATGCTTTGCCACGTCTGTCTCACTCTCTGTGATTGTCGTCTTCGTCTCGTGGTGGATGTCCAACCTATAAATCTGCTAACTTTGCACCCCCGCTTAGTGCGGGGAATGGAGACCTAAATGAAAATATGTACCGTAGATCTTGAGACCTACTGGAGCGTCACGCACTCCCTGTCCAAGATGTCCCCCATCGCTTACTGTATGCACCCTGACACAGAGATAATCTCTTGTGGGTTTAAGTTTGACGACGGCGAGACCGAGATTGTATTCGGCGAAGCGAACGTCATCGAGTATGCGTCCAAGGTCGACTGGTCACAGTATTGGGTAGTCGGGCACAACCTGTCCGGCTTTGACTCTATGATCCTAGCATGGCGTATGCACATCAAGCCCCGGCTATGGGGATGCACGCTGGCTATGTCTCGACCAATCCACGCCAAGGACGCTGGTGGTTCACTGGCCAAGCTCGTGGAGCATTACAAGATAGGCTACAAAGACCAGTCCGCGCTCATCGCCACGAAAGGCCGACGCTTGTCGGAGTTCACCAAGAAAGAGATTGCCGACATGGCTCTCTATAACAAGGACGACGTTGACCAGTGTTACGCGTTACTGAGACGACTCATACCGCAGACACGTAAAGACGAGGTGCGGCTTATCGACATGACGATCCGCATGTTAGTCGAGCCAAAGTTTGAGGCTAACAGTTCACTGTTGTACGACACGTTGGTCGAAGAAGGCATACGTAAGAAGAAGGTGCTGCTCGAAGCATCTAAAGAGATGAACGTTTACGACGCAGCGCACACCGACGAGGAGAACATAGAAGCGATCCTAAAGCTGCTATCGTCTGCTGCTAAGTTTGCAGCGTTCCTACGTACCGTGGGCGTGGAAGTTCCAACCAAGATTTCAGCACGAACGGGCAAAGAGATACCTGCGCTGGCAAAGACAGACGAAGAGTTCCTTGCGCTACAAGAACATGACAACCCGATAGTTGCTACAGCAGCAGCCGCTCGCTTAGACGCCAAGTCAACGATCCTACAGACGCGCATCAACGCGTTCCTAGACGCCTCTAACGCGCACCCTGACAAACGGGTGCCTATTCCGCTGAAGTACTACGGAGCGGACACTACGGGACGCTGGAGCGGGTGGGGCTACAACCCACAGAACTTACCACGTGTTAATCCGTATGCACCCCGACCATCGGATGCACTGCGTAAGTCGTTGATCGCACCGGCAGGGTACAAGGTCGTCGTGGCGGATCTGTCCGGCATCGAGCTACGTGTTAACCACTTCTTATGGAAGGTGCCATCTAGTACGGCAATGTTCCAAGCCGACCCAGAGAAAGCTGACCTATATAAAGACTTCGCCAGTAAGCTTTACGCCGTACCATACGACAACGTGACCAAGCAGCAACGACAGGTCGGCAAAGTTGCCCACCTCGGGCTGGGTTTCGGGGCAGGATGGAAAACGTTTATGACCGTCGCCAAGCTGATGGGCGGTGTAGAGATTGATGAGTCTGAGAGCCAAGACATCGTGAACCAATGGCGGGACAGTTACTACGAGATCACCAGAGGATGGCGCACATGTCACAACGTACTGCCAACTATTATGCGTGGTGCGACGGGGGCTGCTCTCGACCCGTGGGGTATGGTTGTCCCAGTCCCTGAAGGGCTAAAGACACCTAAAGGCATCATCCGTTACCCAAGCCTGCGTACCGAGCGTAACGAGGCCGACGGACGTATGGAGTTTGTGTATGGGCACGGTCGCAACAAAGCCCGAATCTATGCAGGGAAGATCGACGAGAACATCGTTCAGCATCTTGCCCGGTGTGTAATTGCTGACAACGCGTTAACAGTTCAAGATCTTACGGGCTTAAACCCTGCGTTAATGGTTCACGATGAGCTGGTTTACATCGTTCCTGAAAGCGAATCGCAGGACATGCTAGATCTAGTACAGAAAGTAATGCGCACGCCCCCTATATGGTGGCCTGAGCTGGTTACATGGAGTGAAGGTGACATCGGTGACACTTACGGTGACGCAAAGTAATATCCACGAACCACTTAAAAGGAGGCACGGATGTCGATAGTAGGTGCATATAGTTGCAGGCTATGTTATATACATGTAAGTAAGTTTAGGGAGGAACACCTGTACCTGTAACTTGCGGCACTAGATAACAGATAAGCCCGCAAGTAAGTAGGATAAGGTAAAATTGGGGTGACCAATGGAAGTTAACAAAACGGAAGAACCAACAGCAGCTGTTACGGTACAGCTGCTAAGAAACCCAGACAAAGTGCGCGAGTGGCTCACGGTGGCTGATAGACACATGCAAAGTTATGCTAACAACCCGGAGATCTTTTTACTCCCGAAAGCGCATGAGTTTCTCAACCCTTTGATCCGCGCGTTCGCGCACGACTTAGAAGGATTTGTAGGTTACCTAATGGAAGTACGAGATCAGTTCGACAGACGAAGCCAACAGTTTGTCGAAGTTCAAGCCATACACCGTCGAGTAAATGGGCGATTTGTCCAGCAGGCGCGCAGGGAGCGGATGGGAAGAGCCATCACCAAAGCCGAAGAGCTTTACGGCCAGATACCCTATACTAAGCGGATGCAATGGATGGCAGAACAAGAACATAAATGGGCACAACGACGACTGGCGTTCTTAGAAATTCAGCGCAAACGGCTAAAGCAGGAGCGGCTGGAGACCGAACTGCGTACCGAACTGCTGCTAGAGTTCTGGGACATAATCGATACAGAAATATATGAAGGAAAACTACCACAGTGGAACTAAAAAAACCTTGGAGCTACTCGGCTCTCACAGCGTTTGAAACATGTCCGCGTCGCTTCGAGTTAACTAGAGTGACGCGTAAAGTCAAAGAACCCCAAACGGAGGCAACTAACTGGGGCAACGAAGTACACACGGCACTGGAGCTGTTCGCTAAGGACGGTAAGCCTTTGCCTAAGAGCATTGCGAAGTACGAGCGGTACGTCGACAAGATACTTTCCTATGAGGGCAAGCGTGTCATCGAAGAAAGTATCGCACTCGACCGCAGCTTCCGGCCAACCGAATGGATGGCAGACGACGTATGGGTACGGGGCATCATCGACATCGGCGTCGTTGGTCCAGAGAAAGCGTACCTGCTCGACTGGAAAACTGGCAAGCGTAAGCCTGACATGGACCAGCTGAAACTGTTCGCGGCCTTAGCGTTTGCTAAGTACCCTTGGATAGATAAGGTTACGACGGGATTCATCTGGTTAAAGTCTGGTGAGTTCGATAAAGAGGTGTTCACGCGTCAGCAGCTTCCAGAAATCTGGAACGAGTTCATGCCACGGCTAAAGCGTTTAGCGATAGCCCACCATGACGACAAATGGACACCTAAGCCGTCCGGCCTCTGCAAGAACTGGTGCCCGGTAGGTAGACAAAACTGCGAGTTCTGCGGAGTATAAATAATGACTGACGTACCACTGACGATTGAGCAGTTCTTAGAGCTTTCTAACGAAGATTTGTTAGCGCTAACGATTGACATGCCCAGCCTAACTCCACTTGAGCTTGAACTGGCGCTAAGACTAGAGACTTACCTAGCGATGTACGGCGATTTCGTACCGTCCGTTAGTCTCCACTAAGAGGTACTAAGAATGGCTATGACCCCAGAGGGTAAAGTTAAGAAGAAAGTTAAAGAGTACCTTCAGTCTATTGGGGCGTGGTACTACATGCCTGTGTCTAACGGCATGGGACGTGTAGGCTGCCCTGATATACTTGTGTGCTACAAAGGTTTGTTCATGGCTTTCGAGACGAAGGCACCGGGCAAAATAAAGAATGTCACGGCTAACCAAGAGCGTGAATTGGCCGACATACAATCTGCTTACGGGTTAGCACTTGTAGTCGACGACGTTAAACAAGTTGAGGATGCGATCAGTGCCAAAATCATCGAAGCAGGAACTAGAGACTAAGGCCGCTTACAACAAGAAGCCTAGTGTCCAAAAGAAACGTGTTGCCCAAAACAAAGCACGCCGCGAAGCAATCGCTGACGGTCGTGCCGCAAAGGGTGACGGTAAAGATGTTCACCACGTGGACCCCCTAGACAAGGGCGGAAGCACCGACAAGTCGAACACAAAGGTTGTCAGCAAAAAAGAAAACCGTGGCTGGCGTAAGAAGAACCCGGAGATGTACACCAAGGGGAGTAAGTAATGGACAACACCGACGAGAGAGTATGGGCCTACCTGCTGCGGCACCGCACACCTGCGGGCGTCTACGGCACCCAGTTAGATTGCGACATCTACGACATTGCGCTGAACTGTGACGTCACCACGGAGCAGGCGCAACAGTATATCGACAAGATGAAGCCTCCACACCAGCAGGCGCTAGACCCAATCCGTGCGCACAACGTCGGTGAGTCAGACTATTCGCGACATGCGATCCAGCCTTGGGACATCTGGTTGGAGTACGGGTTGAACCCGTGGGACGCTGACATCGTGAAGCGTATCTTGCGCACCAAGGAGGGCCAACGACGGCTCGACTACGAAAAGATTAAACACATATGCGATGAGCGCATCCGACAGCTAGACGCCGAATTAGATAAGGATTTACCCCATGTTGATATGGCATGAGAAGAAGGCGCTGGTACTTAAAAGCCGGGAGCCTGCCCGCATCACCAACATAATACCAACAGCGAAAGCGTTCACAGTTAAGGGCATCCCGTACGTGGCGGTGCCCCACAAGATCGCCGAGACTAAGGTACTGCGCAACCTCGGCTTTGACGCACCAGCTCCTATCAGGGAGCATTATGATTGGCCCGGTCGCTACACACCCTTCGCCGCACAACGAGAAGCGGCGGCGTTTCTGTCTATGTATGATCGGGCGTTCAACCTTAGCGAGCTAGGGACTGGTAAGTCTCTGGCGTCTCTATGGGCCTACGACTACCTGCGCAGTATCGGTCATCTGCACAAGGTCTTAATTGTTTCTCCACTGTCAACGCTAGAGCGTACATGGGCCGACGAAGTGTTTCAGCACTTTCCACACCTACAGTACGCCGTGTTGTACGGCTCGAAGCAGAAGCGTGAGAAGATGCTGAAGACTGACGTCGACGTGTACATCATCAACCACGACGGTTTGCAGATCATCGAGCCTTTGTTAGCAGACCGCCCGGACATCGACTTGATCATCATCGACGAGATAGCACAGGCAGCACGCAACGCAGGGACCGACCGGTGGAAAGCGATCAACAAAGTAATCAACCGACATAAGCCCACCCGTGCTTGCTGGGGTATGACTGGTACGCCAACACCAAACGCACCAACCGATGCTTGGGCACAATGCAGACTTATATCACCAAGCAACGTACCGCCTTACTTCAATCGCTTTAAGGGCCAAGTAATGCGCCAGTTGTCGCAGTTCCAGTGGCTACCAAGACCTGATGCAACAGACATCGTACGTGAGGTTATGCAACCGTCTGTACGCTTTACTCGTGATGAATGCGTTGACCTGCCGCCACTTATGTATGAGACTCGACAAGTAGCGCTAACTAAAGAACAAAACAAAGCCTACAAAGAGATGGTCGCTAGGATGCGGACCGAAGCCGACAACGGCGAAATCACAGCAGTTAACGAAGCAGTAAAGATGGGCAAGCTTGTACAGATTGCCTGCGGCGTCGTCTACTCTAACGACAAGACAGAGCTGACTATCCCATCTTCGCCGCGCATAGAAGAGACCCGCGAGATCGTTCGCCAAGCTGAGGGCAAGGTCATCGTGTTTGTGCCGTATGTTAGCTCGGTCAACATGGTCGCCGACGAACTGAGAAAAGACTTCACCGTTGAAGTGATCCACGGGGGAGTTAAGAAAGAGGAACGTGACCGCATATTCGGGGCGTTCCAGAAATCAAAAGAACCAAGGGTCATCGTGGCGCAACCTGCCGCTATGTCCCACGGCTTAACACTGACGTCCGCTTCTACCATCATTTGGTACTCATGCGTAACGTCGAACGAGGTCTTTGAGCAGGCTAACGGTCGGATCAATCGACCGGGCCAGAAGATGAATAACTTCATCATCATGTTGGAAGGAACACCCGTCGAGAAGCGCATCTACTCTCGTCTTCGCAATAAGCAGAAGATGCAGGGCGCGTTACTAGACGAGGTCAAGGCACATCGGGGTTCTGTCATGGCTTGACAGGCGAACCTATATGTACTAATCTGTTAACAAGTAAACACACATAGAGGCATAAAGCGTATGAACTTGCTACGACCAGAAGAGGTTTCTGAAAAATTGGGCATCACCAAAGCAGCATTACCAGCACTGCGGCGGCGAGAAATAAGCTTCCCCCAACCTATCAAGGTCTCGCAGAAAGTCCTGCGTTGGGATGAAGCAGATATTAACAGCTGGCTACACGGTAAAAAGGAGAAAACAAATGACGAAAATATCGGAGTTGGATGACGGTTCCTGCCTAAAACTGTTCATCGCCCTGCGAGATCGACGGGCACAACGCAAAGCTGCGTATGACGACGACGACTCAGGGGACAAGGCAAAGCAGAACAAGATCGAGGTCGAGTTTCTGCGACGGTTCCAAGACCGGGGAATAGACAACGTGTCTTCACGCGACATTGGAACTGCTTACAGGTCAACACGTTCTTCCGCCACTGTGGCAGATTGGGATGCGTTACTTGGGCACGTAAAGGAGAACGATGCTTGGGAGATGTTGGAACGGCGGGTAAACAAAACTGCTATCCAGCAATTCAAGGAAGCCGAGGGCGATTTGCCACCGGGTATCAATTGGTCAGAAACTCAAGTTGTCAATTTTAGGCGTAAGTAGATGTTAACGATGGATGATCTGCCAGTAGAAGTCGTGGTACTACCACGGATTTACAAAGCTAGACACTACCGGTCACTTGAGGGTGAGCAGCTGTGTTCGTCTGATGACGGTGTAGTTCCGTCTGTTAATGCAACCGAACCCCAAGCGAAGAAGTGTTCTGTATGTACGAACAACACATGGGGTTCCCGAATTACGCCTAATGGCAAACTGGGAAAGGCTTGCGCGGAAAGCATAAAGCTTACGCTTCGCAAACCAAACTCGGACTATGCGGAAACGTTTCGCGTTCCTGCTGCGAGTGTCCGACCGTTTCGTGCTTACGAAGACCAAGTCATAGCACGAGGCGAACAACTAACACACGTCGTAACAAAAATCGACGTTACCCGTGTAGATCAGCGAGCAACGTTGACGTTTAAAGTCACACGATTTTTAGACGAAGACGAACTCACTTCTATACATACGCCGGAGCAAGCGGATAGCCCGTTTGGTTCCACTGATGGCTACACATATTAACCAAACCCGAGAGGAATTTACCATGGCTACAACTAACGCAATGCACATCCTGACTAACGTCGAAGCCCTGTACCCGCGTATCAACACGACGTACAAGTACGACACCAAGGCCAACAACGGCAAAGGGCAGAGCGTCCCGTGTGACCCGTTGGATGAGGGTGCAAAGTATGAGCTGAACTTTAAGCTCCAAAAAGAGCAGGCTGCCAATCTTTATAAAGACATGTCAGATGCGTACAACCAGCGTAAAGCTGCCAACTGGCCTGAGATGCCATCTGCGAAGGAGGTTTTCGAGCAGGTCGACGGCGGGTTCGTAGTAAAGTCGAGCTTGAAAGGTTCGTACAACAATGAGCTAACAAAGAAGCCACGTCAGTTTGACGCTCGAAACCAGCTCTTGCCGGAGGATTTCGAACTAACAACCGGCAGCACGATCAACAGCCATCTGGCGTTGGTGCCGTACTCTTCTAACAACGGTAACGGCGTGTCTCTACGACTTCGTGCAGTTCAAGTTGTGAAGTTTAAAGAGCGAGAGCTGGCAAGCCCGTTTGGCGAAGTTGAAGGCTTTGACAGCACGGCAAACGTAGAAAGCTTCGGTGACGACTTCGATGAAGTACCAGCTCCAGCCCCTAAGCCCACCCCAGCGCCAGTTGCCGAAGTGGTAGAAGCCGCGCCTAAGAAAGCTAAACCTGCTAAAGTTGACGACTACGACAGCATCGACGCAGCGCTAGACAATCTAGACTTCGACGACTAGCACCGCTGCTCGCGAGTAACGGGGGTTCGCCCCCGTTACTATTTGTTCACACGTCAACAGAATAGGTAACGGCATGGGTACATTAGAGTTCCTAAAGCTAGTGCTTCCGTCACAGGGGCAGACTGTCCTTGGCCTCATGCAGGCGAAAGACGACGGCGGTTCTTGGTTCAAATGGAAGAACTACCCCAACGCCGAAGAGGCAGCTCAAGCAGCATTATTCTTCGATGGTAGAGGAGAAACAGTCTACTTCGGAGTTAACTCATTCGGCGATTGGTACGATGACGAGAAGACCGGCAAGCGCCGCATCCGCACGCAGGAAAACGTGGTGGCATGTCGGTCACTTTTCGACGACTTCGATGTCGACGTATCCAAGAAGGACGCGTACGACACAAAGGAGGAAGCGCTTGAAGGCGTGGTTCTCTTAGCTAAATCATTACGGTTATCCCCAACGATCGTTAACTCCGGCGGCGGGTACCACAGCTACATCCACCTCAACGAAGACATAACGACCGAGGTGTGGGAAGAACTGTCCGCTATGAAGCGTGACGTCACAACGCACTTACAGATTAAAGCAGACCGCGCCGTGGATAGTGACACGTCGCGTATTCTACGGCCCATAGGCGTTCACAACCGCAAGTACGAACCAGCGCGCCCCGTAGAGCTACTCAGGGAAGGTAAGGTCTACACAGTAGACAAAGTGCGATCAGCGTTATCGGATTTCATAACCAACAACAGCGTGCAACCTGCGCCGACCACTCGAAAGGCTGCGAATGTTAGCCCGTTTGCTGATACGCCGGTCGACTACCCTGACAGCGACGCGGAAGTAGTAGCCAAGAACTGTGCTGCTGTTCGTCAGTTTAAAGACAGTGGTGGCAACATACCGGAACCTCATTGGCACCGTGCCATCGGGGTCATCAAGTTTTGTAAGGATGGCGCAGATAAGATCCATGAGTGGAGCCAAGGGTACGAAGGCTACTCCATGGCGGAGACGCAAGAGAAGATCGACGAGTGGACTGTTGGTCCAACATCGTGCGTAGAAATGGATCGCCACGCCGGGTGCATGGCAGACTGTCCTTTTGCGGCGACTTGCAGGTTTCCAGTCACACTAGGCTTTACTGAAAAAGCAGAGTCTGTCGCTGAAGCCAGCATAGACGCTAACGCCGTCGCCACGAAAGCAGCCGCAGCAGCGGGACAGGTTATCGAAGGGCAGCACATCCCACACTGGCCCGCGGCAGGTTACCGTTGGAACGGTCAGACGTTATCGAAAGCCTACACAGACGAAGAGGGCGTCGTCCACTGGACACCGTTCTGCCGCTCGTTCGTATACCCCATTAATCGCATCCAAGACAGCGAAGGAGTATGGAACATACATTGGAAAGCACTAGAGCAAAACGGTCGTTGGCGCGAATTCTTTATGCCTACGACAGAGTTAGCATCCCCAGACATGATGGCGAAGACGCTTGCATCGTACGAGGTGTTTCTCACACGCTCCAAAAACGCGAGAAATAATATGGTTGATTTTGCAGTAGAGTTAATCGACACGCTACAGAAATGGCGGGTCGAGACTAAGACGGTTGCCCAGTTCGGGTGGAACAAGGAGCGTACAGGCTTTGTAATAGGCACCAAGGAGCTGAGCCTCGACGGTGAGCACGATGTTCTCTGCGACCCAAGTATGCCACAAGATATAGCCCTCGACTTTGGGCGCAGTGGTACGCTTGAAGAGTGGACCTCAAACATAGACAAGCTGTACAACCGCCCCGGCGCGGAACCATTCCAGTTCGCTCTCTGCCACTCTATGGGCTCAGCCCTTGTTGAGTTGATGGGGTCGAGTAACTGGCACGGCCTGCCTTTGGCGTTCACAGGTCACGGTGGCACAGGTAAGTCTACTGCCGCTAAGATCGCGTGCGGCTTCTATGGCAACCCACGGCACATGGAACGTCAGACTGGTGAGCAAGGATCTACGCTCAACGCAGCGATCAAACGGATTGCGATCATGGGCTCTGTCCCAATGGTCCTCGACGAGTTCTCAGGACGATCTCCAGACGAGCTAACTCGTACCGGTTATGCGCTGGCTAACGGTCGGGACAAGGAACGACTGGGCACCACGGGCAAGTTCAGTACCGTCGGCGGGCAGTGGTTTAAGAACAGCTTCATCACATCGAACGACTCGATCATGGAAAGCATTAGTAAGCTGCCAGCAGGTTATAGAGTTGAAGCTACGCAGCTACGTTTCTTTGAGGTGTCATTACCAGCGGACTACCGGAACAAGGTTTTCCCTGACATCACGCAGGAGTTCGTCGAGAACCACATGGACCACGTTTACGGTGAGGCTTGCCGCCCGTACATCCGGTTCATCATCGAGAACCAAGACTGGGTACGTCGCCAGATTGTCTCGGCTCGTAGCAAGTTCAACCCGAAGTCGGAAGAAGACAACAAGGAACGGTTCTACCGAGACACCATTGTGACTGCGCTGGTGGCAGGTAAGATCGCACACAAACTGAATTTGGTTCAGTTTGACATGGACGCCATGAAAAAGTGGGCGCTAGGTCAGGTCCAGACCATGCGTGAGAGCCGTCGGGAAAACAACCTCGACATTAGTGAACAGCTTGCTGCGTTCATTGCTACTCTGCCGGGTCGTTTGATTATCACTAAGCACTTTGGTGATAACCGCTCCAAGGTCAAAGAACATCCGATGGAAACTATGCGCAACCCCGCAGTGGGCCGTGTATGTACCGAGGACAAGAAGGTCTACGTCACAGTCAAAGCAATCGCTGACTGGTGCAAGGAGCACGGCGTGGCACCTGCTGCCGTCAAGGAAGAGCTAGACCGTGCAGGTTACTTAGTGTTCCAAGCGGATGGCACGTTTAGCCCCCGCATTACTTTGGGTTCTGGCACTACTGTCCCGAGTGGCCAGTCTCGTTGCTACGAACTTAACTTCACGAAGTTCTTCGACAGTAAAGCGCTGTCAATTGTGAAAACTGAAGAAGGGGTTGCTACTGAATCCCAAGCGGGCGGATAAGAATGGCAAGCAACATGACCACACTCGAAGCAATGATGATCGACGCAAAAAGCTGTAACGCCAGAGCGCGTCGAGTGTGGGGCAACACAAAGTTCCGTGACATGGGTGCCAAAGCATTAGGGGGGCGTCCTAAAACAACCCCTCCGCGTCCTATGACGCCCCGGTCACGGTTAATAAACAAACTGTTGAAGCAAGGGATGGAAAGTATCGCCATCGCAGAACTTTTGGAGGCGTCCCCTAGTGCAGTAGGGGGGATGATCCAGCGGTGGGGGCTCCCTAGGGATTAAACTAAAATGGTCACTACAAAGAACATAACAGCGGAGAAAGGCACCCCCAAGAAGATCAAACGATTACGAAACGGGAATCCCCGTATCGGGAGGAAGACCAATGAAAAAACTAATTGACGACATCAGCGGGTATACATTCACATACCGTGCTGGGATACCACACAGACACCAAGCCGTGGCATCTGCTGTACGGTACGACTGGTCGCGACCCAAGCTCTTAGAACCGCAGGCCAAAGCGATCTTCCACTTGATGGTGGGCGTCGACGTCCAACCGATGATCTTGGAGAATTAAACATGACAATATTACAAATTATGATCATGCTGTCGGTAATGATGTTCTGTGGTCAGGTCGCCTTTAACATGCTGATCGAGGAAATGAAATGGTACTGGGCAGTCTATACCGCCTTGATGACTTACACCTTTGTTGTGTTATTGCTGGCAGTGCTGGCGAACATCGACACCATATTTCCTCAAGTTCTTCTCAAGGTGTAGACGATGATCAAGTTCAAACGTTTAACAGATACAGCAGTAATACCAAAACGTACCACCGCAGGAGCCGCAGGGTTCGACATCTACTCAGACCAAGACCTCTCCCGAGTTCACTTCGGGCAAGTAGCGAGCATCAGTACTGGCATCGCAGTTGCCGTACCAGATGGGTTCGTTGGTCTGATCAAACCACGCAGTGGACTGGCTGTTAGCCGAGGCGTGGACACCATGGCAGGTGTAATTGATTCAGATTACCGTGGCGAGATCCGCGTTGTGATGACGGTTCACAGTACAGACATCGTGCCGTTTAGAGTTGAGCGCGGTGAGCGTATCGCACAGTTAATTGTAGTGCCGGCAATGCTGGTCTCGACTGAGGTGAAGGAGCTGGACGACACCACACGGGGCAAGAAAGGTTTTGGTTCAACGGGGGTCAACTAATGGCCCGAGCAGCCCCACTCAAAGCCCGGTGTTACAGCTGTGGCAAAATCGTAGCAGCACCCCTGTACCTCAACCACAAAAGCGGCAAGCGCCACAGCAGCTGCATACCGTGCGAAGATAAGTACAGGCAGATCACAGCGTGCAGCGAAATAGACCGACCCGATTATTCGAAACTAAACTCACTATGGAGAGTAACAACATGAACTACGCAAAGGTAACACCTGATAGTTTACGGTCCGATGCAGAGAAAATGTACGCTCGTGCAGATGCGCTAGAGCAGAAGCTAAAGTTCTTCGATGGTAAAATCTGCGAACTGTGCGGTGGAACAAAGCGCCACACAAGAAGCGCACGTTGCGTGAATACCCGAGACCACATCGACAATTCTTTGCTTGTAGAAGATCTACGGCATCCCCGAACAGATCAGCTCAGCACGAGGAAGTGGTAGCATGACGCCGCTCCCTAGAGGTGAAGACTAGAAACCATGTCTGACATGTGGTTGGGCGCAAGATGCGCGTATTGCTCTGTTACGGCGATACTCTTGTGCCCCGCCAGTACCTGCACTGTGCGCAACGGAATGCCTTGCATCACTAAGTGACTAATGAATGTATGACGTAATTCGTGAGGCACTGCATCAAACCCCGCCTTATCGCACGCCTTCTTAAAGTACCTCCTCAACGTAGTGATATTTACCCTCGGCAACACGTAACCGTCGTTGCGACCCCTCAACTCCGCCAACGCAGATCGACATCCCGGTGATACTGGTATGTCCCGCCACTGGCGCGTCTTTGTCATATGTTCCTGACTCGATACAACCCTCACCCTCTCAGCATTAACCCTCGTCCATTTTAGGTTCATAGCTTCCCCGATCCGCATACCCGTGTTGGCCATTAGCTGCCAGATCGCAGCAGTCTCAGGGTCAGCGGTGTACAGCGCGTTTAGCTGTTCTTTCGTGAGGTACCCGCGTGCGTTAGCATCCAAGTTCTGGAACATTTTGACTGGAGCGATCGTGTTCCTAGGTATAACTCCCCACTCGACCGCTTTGTTTACCAGCGCCTTGAGCTTCTTTAGCTCTGAGTTAACAGTGAGTCGTGTTCGTGGGCGCTTGGACAAGTGCCCCATAGATCCGTTGCGTTTGTGTTTCCACAGCTCTACCTGTTGGGGATCTAGGCTGGCGAGGCGCATGTGGCCGAACGAAGGTAGCAAGGTCGAGTCGAAGTAATAGCGCATTCCTTTCTCAGCCCACGGGTACTCTCCACGGTGCCACAAAAGGTACTGTACGCTGAACTCTGCCACGGTGCAGTTAGACTGGGCGACGGACACACCGGTCCGCGTCTCCAGCTCTTTAGCTGACTTGGCTATCAGCGCTTCCTTCTTTACGGTGGTGCGCAGAGACTCATTGTGGCGTTCCCCGTCGAGGCTCCACTGAATCCAGTAGACTTTCCCGCGTCTGTATATACTCGCCATAGCTAAAACCCGCCTGCATCAAACTGAAGTAAGATGTAGTCGTACAGGTACATACACCTGTGTTCAAGTAGTTTCACCTGAGAAAGCTACAGTTTGACTATCTGTTAACTAGCTAGAAATTAAACAGAAATTATTTGAAAAAAAAGCTGCTGCTTATCTCGCTGAGTTGCAGTGGGTATAAATAGGTTAATTAAAACGGATACTTACCGAACCGCTATTTGGGAATGTAGTAAAACTGTAGTCAAAATAAATATTGTGCGCTCCTACCTGTAGTTCTTCAGAAGGTAGTCGAGAGACACAAAACAGGGGTCGTATTGCCCATCTTTCACCTCGTTCTTGACTACTACGCCGCGCCAGTGCTGTTTGTTACCTTGCAACCCCATGAAGCCCTCGTCGTGCATATAGAACGCACCAGCTTGCAAACCATGCAGCCTGCGACCTGATCCGGTATAAGCTATGCCGTACTGGAGCATCTGGTTATGACCATTCGAGAAGCTCTGCTTCATGTTGTTGAGCTTTGACTGAATGGTGCCACCCATTGGGTTGCCCATCGGGCTATTTGGATTCTTGTGATAGTGCGAGTACAGCACGCCATCAATCTCGACATGATGCAAGAACGGGTGAACAGTCCAGCCATACTCTTCATAGCCGAGATCGCTCATGCTCATCAGACCCTCAAGTTTCACCGGGTCGTCATTAATTGTTCTCTGGATGCGATACTCGTGGTTGCCAAGCGTGAGGTCCATCCGCGGCTTGTACAGGGCTTTCTTGTTGCGCTTCTGCATATTGTTGTAGCGAACCATGGGCTCTAGCAGTATTTCCATGCCAAGCCTTGAGGACTCGATGTCGTCTCGGTATCGCATGTTCTCGAAATATTTGGAGCCGGTCTTCTCGTAACTAGACAGCGACGGCATATCGGCATGGTCACCAATGTGGATAATCACATCTGGCTTTTTCTCTACTATGTAGTTGCCTAGCGCGCGGAGATGGTCGAGCGGCACGCCTTTCTTAACTTGAGTATCTGGAATAAACAAATGTCGCATTAGTCATACCCTGAGTGTGAATTTAGCTAACAACTTGATACTACACGATTTTCGTACAAAAAAAAGCCTAGCCCAATGGATAAGGCTAGGCGAAAGGGGCGCTAAGGGAATAAGTTAACGCCCGAGGAGAGACATTACTCGAACCGGCTGGCAGCACCTCGCTCCCGCCGCCGCTGAGCGAAAGGCGCTTTGATTAGATCGGATATGGACTGGCGTCGCAGCGCTTTGCTGTCATTCCCGAAAGACCCCCGAAGTCTGTCCTTGTGACCCTGCAAGGTTCGCCACTCGCGTTTAAGTCTCAGCTTAGCCCTAGGGTCGCCAGACTGGTGAGCGTCTATGTACTCACGTCGTATACGGCCCGTCTCAGTGCTAAAGTGCTGGCTGATTTCGTACTGCTGGCTCCGAGTGTACTTTATGTTTTCGACAAGGCTGACAGGAATGCCCAGCGCGTTAACAAGCAGTGGAACCATACCTGACGCTCTCATTTCTTCTGGGGTAACCACGATGTCGCCGTTCTTAAACGACATGCCTTCGGTAGCAAGTCTGTAGGACTCCAGTGGCTTGCGTAAACCTTTTGGCACAAAGTGCTCGATGGCTTTTGACACATCCCCATTCGCTGCGTACTCGGCGGAGCGCAAGAAGTTCAGCATCGTGGTACCAGAGGGGCCAGCAGCTAGGTTAAAGACAATATCTTTAAGGGCATCTTCAGTTGGCTCGATTTCCGTGTACGGGAAAGGTTTGAAGATGTTGTCTTGGCTAAGTTTGGTAGACATGTCTATGCCGATCGCACTGAACCCACCTCGAGCAAGAACCTCGCCGAATTTCCCCGGAACGTTCTCGCGGATAAAACGCTCAAGATCTTGGGGCTCGTCTTCCTCAGGAGAGACCAGATTCGCCAGCCAAAAGTACGTCGCCGAAATACTCGATACCAACGGGATTCCCGTTAGACCCCCCATTATACCAGCGTGGGTGAGCATGTACCCTAGCGTTCGCTTACCCGCAGCCCTTACCTCGGGAGACTCACCTGTAAACGCCATCTGAAAACTCTTGACGTAGTTCGCCGCCATTAAGAACTGGTACTTTCGGTACTGAACTGTCAGCTTAGGAAGCTTCTTGAGCAGCAGTGGAGCGTCAAGCGCACCAAAGTTACCCTGCGTGTCTTCCACGATCGCGGTCGCGTACTCCACTGGCGTCATGTCGAACCGTGCAGGGACTGAAGGTTTTGCCAGTGCCATGTCGTACGCTGCAACGGCTGAGGATATACGGTTTTGAGCCTCTACGAAACGGGCTGTTTGGTACAACTTGTGGGTAATCTTGCCAGCAACATCTCCCGCGGCGTTAAGGCCCTCATAGCCTGTGTTGAACCGCTCGAACGAGGCCAAGTCTTCTTCCATACCTACGTCTAGAAGGCCCCGCAGTTGGAGTTCTTTCAGCAGCGCTCGGTACTTTTCAGGCGTTTTTTCGACGTCGATCTCAGTCTCGAGATCCTTCGTCATCCTAATGGCCCCATTTGCCACTGTGTAGCCGTCTAGCAAGCTTTTCCAAGCGCCAGAGTAGCTGTTAAAGTGCCCGGCAAGGAACGGGACCGTAACCGCGGCGGGCTGGGTAGCGTTCGTTACGTGGTAGCCAATGCTCGATGTCAGCATCCAGACAGAGTTCCCAGCCGCTATACGGTTTTGTATGCTCTGGAATGTCGACTGCTTGTAGACCAGCGAGTCTTTGTAGTGAGCAGCCATCATGTTGTACATGGGCATGAGTTCTGTTTCGTTTTTGCGAGCTGCCTTGAGGGTCGCCGCCAGAGCCATGTTGACTTCAGCACCGTGCTCCATAGTGGAGATCATCGCCGATTCAGCGCTTGCGTGAGACAGGAACGAACGGATCATGTTCTTTTCGTAACCCGCGCGGTTCTTACGCTTGGCCCCGGACATTCGAGCGTCGCGCTGATCTAGCGAGTCAAAGTACATGTCGCGCACTAAGTCGGAAAAAGCTGCCTTAGACGCTGGGTCTATCTGAGATTTGTCCGCGGCGCTCAGAGCCCCAAGCACTTTCTGGAACACTTCAGCGTTTGGTGTGCGGTCTTCCATTACGTCGTTAGCACGCTGTGACGCGCTTGCGTACGCGTAGGTCTTAGCGTTCTCGTTCCTGAACTTCTTCGCCAATCCCATGGTGTCAAAGAAACTGACCACGTAGTTATCTCCGTCGGACTTTAACTCTTCCACCGTCTTGCGTGTCGCTGGGCTGGATTCAGCCGTGTCGAGCGCCTCTGCGTCAAGTAACGCTTGGGACTTCAGTACCGTAGCATACTTACCAAAACGCTTCAGTGGGGCATAGGGACCGTCAAGGGCCTCAGCACTAAAGAAGGTCTTTGGAATACCCATCTCTTTGGCGATTGCCAGCTTGCGCAGACGCATGTTTTCACCGTGCTGGAACATGTCCCGCACCAACTTCTGCTCAACAGGTGCTAACCGGTTGTAGGCTCGCTCCATGATAGCGTCTGTTTTAATAACGCGCGGGTCTCCGTTCTTGTCAGTAAACTGAGGGTTGTAGCCCCACTTCTGGAAGTAGGTGGACTTACTGACAAAGTCGTTGACGACTACTAAGCGCTCACCCGTTAGGTTTCGAGCGTCGATCGCTATGGCCTCTACCTGACGACGGATGTCTTGGCGTGTCTTGTCTGACTCTTTAACAGCTTGGTACCACACCCCAGCTTCGGGCAACCGTCCTTTAATCCTACGGATAAACTGGTGAACGAACTCTAGCGAACGAGCGGCTTTTGAAAAAAGCTCAGTAGAGTCATTCACAAACTGCTCAGCTTTAGGTCCAAACACCTCGCCTGCCTTTTGGGCGTAGCGCCCGGTGTTTGCGCGCCCCTCAGGTGTTGGCTCCATAGACCCCTTCATTGCGTCAGACTGGAGGTCGACGTTATCGTTAAGCGGGTCTCGCAGGGCAGCGCCTTTGACTTGGCTCAAGTAATTCACAAACTCGGATGACGGCAGGTACTTCTTGTTTGCCACCTTGGCGTAAAAGCTTTTCATGGCTTTGCCGAGGCGAGAGAAGAACTTCTCGACAACCGTTAGTGGAACCTTTTGCGTTGTTGCCCAACGTGATACTTGGTCGGCGTACCATTCGCTGAACGACTTCCAGTAGGGCTGCGCTTGGTGCGCCATAAGATCTTCACCGACCTTAGTGGTTTTACCCGTCTTCCGAGCGCGTAGAGCTTCAACCAAAGCTTTAGCGGTTCCGCCTTTCTGTTCTGCCAGCCAAGCCTTGTGCGCGTCGTAAAGTTCCCCCTTCAGGCTTGCTGGGGCAGAGTCAAACGCTTCCTTCTGGTGTATATGACCCATCTCATGGGCGAGAGTCTCCAGTGTGGCAGCTTTGTCAGGTTGGTCGTCAAAGATAATGTAGTGAGTGCCGTCAGCCATACGACGCGTAGATCCACGCTCATTGCTGTCTAGCGTGCCAGAGCCAACGGCCCGTAGTGGACCTGTAAAGTTAAGCTTGTTGGCCTTCGCGTCGCTAAGGGTTGTGATGTACACCTCGGACTCAAGCCCGAGCAACTCTTTCCAACCGCGCGCGATACCCTGCAATTCGGGAGACGTATTCTCGGAGAATGCTAAGCCGTTCTCATAAGTGACAAACGGTGTTTCTGCGTGAACTCTCTGCGCTTCCGTTTCCACGGCGGTCTTAGCGGCTACAAGCTCCGCCTTTTGGCTAGGGGTAAAGACGTTGCCTGTGTAGCTCTCAACGTCCACTTTGGTGTACGTATCGTTTTTAGCGGCGGCGTATACTGGAGCCCCCGAGATGTTGCTGTACCCGCGAACAAGAGACAGCTCACCATTCTGGTAAACGACTTCACCACCCAACCGCTCTGCTATGGCGTCCGCGCTGTTAACTTGAGCGACTGACCCTTCTCGCTTCTTAGGTGCCTTGGCTTCCACAGTGGGAGTAGGCTCTACTTCCGCGGGGGTTGTTCTTTCGATTTTTAGTTGCTCGCTTGGCTCCCAGAAGATTTCTACGTTATGGGGCGCTTTACCTGTAAACGTACCGCCGACGTGGCGGTATCCTTCGAACCCTGCGTTCTCTAGCGTTCTACGGAAGCTCTCCATACTATCTTGTATAGCATCTGCTGTTTCCATGTCGTCGGTCATAGTGCTGCGCAGGTAGTCTAAAGCGTCGCGCACTGTCGACGTTGCAGGTAAATCTTGCGCTTCATCCGCTTTAAATACTCTTGACTGACTGAACCACCCGAGTACTTGGGGGGTCAAGGGCTGTTCTAAGTCAAACAGGTTAGCGTCTTTTAGCTTTGTAACTTTGTACACTACCGGCGATTTAGGCCCTTTTCCTCTGCCCGCGTTTGAGTACCCTGTAGCTATGTCAGCAGCGTCCGTTGTGTAAAACCCTTGCCCGTATATGTTCACCGGTCCGTAAGAGCTGTCATCTAGGGAAGTGACTTCTCTGGATGACCCATGGTACTGAGTACCTTGGCCGCGTGTGTCTCCAGCAGGTGTCTTGGCCTCCACAGTGGGAGTAGGCTTAGTGTCAACCACTGGAGCTGCCACTGTGGGTTTAACCACCCGGCGCTTCTTCTTCGTTGTAACTGCTACGCTGGCAGAGCGCTCCTTAAACTGTTCAGCGGTTAACTGCGTGGGGTTCTCTTCCCCGTCAGCACGCTCTTCGCTTTGCTCAGGTCTAGCCCCTTCTTCTCGTACTCCTCCACTAACAGGAGCAGTCTCTTCCGGGTCTGCTTGGCCTGCAATTTGTCCGACTGGGTCGGGGCTTTGACGTTTGGCATTTTGTGTATCCTTTATAAAGTCGGCACGGATAAAGTCGTACTCTTGACCTAAGGCGTCTAGGTCAAGGTCTCCTGAGTTATAGTCTGTGGTGAACGCGAACCACTCAAGGCGAGAGCCCGCATCCATAGACTCGAAGGGGACACGGTCCGCTTCATTTTCTACATCAGACTCAAACCCGTTGTTCCATAGGTCGACCGCAACTTTGTACTTACGGTCTTTCTTCATAGCCGCATCAAACTCAGCCCGAATAGCAGCTCTCTGCGCCGCGGTCTGGGCAGTGGGAGCTGTCTCTTGTTTCTGCGTCCATGCTTTTGTTTCGTCGTCTACACCTTCGTAGGCCGAAGTTTTCGAGGTACTCATCTCACCGTCAGGCGCTAGGCTGTTCATATCTAGCGTAGCGTCATCGCCGTCACCTTCGCTGTCGTCCTCAGTCCCGTCATACTCTATCGCATTTTGGATGCGCGTGTCAGCCAACTGCTGCTTAATAGCAGTAGGATCGCCCACCCCCTTGGTGTCAACAGACCCGTAGAACTTGGCGATCTTCTCCTTTATTCGTTTGATGTTCGTACTAGCGTGGTTTTCTTTGATACCAGTTAGCGCCGCAATTTTCTTACTTTCCCACGTGGTGGTCCTACCGTCGGGGGCCGTAGACGACACCGAGGCTTGGTCGTTGTCTCTGAATGCCTTGAGGATAACGTCGTAGACTTTCTCTTCGTTCCTAGACAGTCCTAGATCCGTAGCTAGGGGAAGACCCGGCACAGCAGGATCTACCGCGGTCGGCTCGGGCTCAACCACTGGGGCTGGTTGCGTTGGTGTGGCAGCCTGCTCGGTCTCAACCACGTCTGTCAGTACAGGAACATTGTCATCAACCACGTCTGTCAGTACAGGAACATTGTCATCAACCGCGGGGGCTGTGGAAGTCTCGGCCACAGCAGCTTCAACGCCTGCTTGGAACTCAAACAATGTGCCGTTGTATAACACAGCAGCCAACTCAGGCCGTTCGTTACGCCAGTTCGCTCCAAGTTGTTCGTTGGCGAAGGCTTCGGCTTGCCCGGTTAACCCTTTAGGGCCTTCAAGCTCCGCTTTGTCAGCTACGGTCTTGTCAAGCATTGTCTCGAAACGCGACTTCTTCCCTTTGCCACGGGAGGAGGTGCCTTTACCATCCGAAATCAGCGATGACAGCTCTGGGTTATCTATTTCCCACGTGGGGCCAAGTGCCGCTTCGGCTTTCGCGATGAGCTGCGCTTTCTTAGTAAGTGGCTTAGGTTTAGCAGCTACAACAGGGGCAGTTACAGCAGGGGCGGTCTCAGCTACAGGGGCAGGGTTTGCTGCGGCCCGCATGGTACCTATAACGCCAAATGCTTCAGGGTCTTGAGCTGCCAGTGACGCCAACGACTCATCATCCAGCGTCATGACATCAGGGTTAGCTGCAACAACCTGCTTCGCTCGGCCTACGATCTCGACGTGGGCATCCAAAGCGGTAAGGTAGTCTTGGTCAAGCTGGGTCGTATCGGCAGACTTCTCGTAACCTTTTTGGAACTTCACTGCTTCCGCGGCTACCTCGGTGGGGTCAAAGATGTTTTTCTCGTTGACGTGTTGCTCGAAAGCTTGCCCGAGTTCTGTTTCCGTGTTGCGAATGTCTTGCGCTGCGGCTGCTGAAGCCTCGGCCTTGCGCGCTTTAATGAACTCTGCACGTGGTACAAAAGTTTGTGCTGCGTCCCGACGAAGACGAGCCTGCTCTGTAATTTCAGCTTGCTGAGCTAGACCTACCTGCGTAGCCTCGGCTTCCTCTTGGGCGACCAGTGCGGCTTCTTCTTCCGCCAGTTGCGTAGCGGTCTCTGTGTCGATCTGTGTTCCTTGGCGATTGGCGGGGCTTAGCGCTCCACCAACGGAGCCCATACCAGCGCCACCAAAAGCACCAGCCATCATGGACGTAGGGTCCATAAAGTTAGCTTCGCCAGCCGTGGCACCAGCACCCATGTCTTCCAGTCCGCTCTGAACACCTTCGGTTAGAGCCTCGACACCTGCGCCGGTTGTTCCACGCGTGGCAGCCTGTCGTGCCTTCCCGCCCTTGGCGAGCCCTTCCATTAGGTTTTTAGCAGGGCCGAACCGCGCTAAACCTAACGTGGCAATATCAGCTACCGACTCCAGTGTACCCGACAGAGCGCCGTAACCAACAACACGCCCTAGGTTTACATCCTCAAGCGACCCGCCTTCTGCAATAGCCCGCTCACCAGCCTGACCGTATATGCCACCCGTGGCTTGACCGACGCCTTGGGCTAAAATACCCGTGGTAGAGCCGATAGCCGCGCTCGTTACGCGATCACCTAGTGCATCACCAACTAGGTCTTTGGCTTTGTCTTTGACAACGGCCTCAACGCCTTCGCTAATAGCCTTCTTGGCGATAGTAGAACCGATACCACCCGACAGAAGAGCCGCCGCCGCGTCTGGTACAGCACGCCCTAAATAGTACGCGCCCGCGTCCACAAAGTTACTGACCGAGCTTGTTGCACCGTCCCACGTGTAGGAATCACGAAACTCGGAGTCGACCTCCGCCATGTTGTCTTGGTAGCCTTTAAATCCCCAGTCGCGCAGACCCTCGCCTACACCAATGGTACGCTCAAGCCCGGCACCTGCTAAACCAACAAGCCCGTATGCGGTTCCCTGCATGGAGTCGATACCACCCGCAACACCGGCCACGAAATCAGAACCGTCGTCTTTAGATGTTGTGCTGTTGGTTCGACCACCTCTGGCCTCATCTAGGATAGCCTGCTGCGCAGGCGTGAACTGGCTTACTCCTTCCGACCGAGCACGTTTGGATTCCTCTAGGATCGCTTTCTGGGCTGCGTTCATTGGCCTTGATCCCCTTCGGCTATGAATCTTTGTTTCATTTCGGCACTCAGATTAGCCCAGTCGCTCCCGGAAACGCCTTGAGGTGGAGCGTTTTTCATACCAACGGACTGCATGTAGCTACCAATCATGTCTAGCTGCTCGTCGGGTTCCATACCCATAAAGTAGTCTACCTGATGGAGCTTGATTAAACCGTCCATTTTGGTCTGTTCGGCAGCTGCTACTCCGCCATCTGCGATTTTGGCTAGGATTGCATCCGTTTGAGCCTCTAACAGAGCCGTTGCTGCGAAGGTTTTGCCCTGTTGTTGGAGTTCTGCGAACGTCTGTTGGTCGATTAAGCTCGTCGCTGAAATAATTCGATCTGTTTCCGCTACTGCCTGCGTAACCTGCTCTCCGACAAGACTGACTCTCGCGTTGGACAAATTTGTATCTGCTTGCGTTTTGCCTGTAACTGCCTCCGTGTTATCTACATCCGCTACTTTCTTTGCAGCATCGAGGTTATCTACTACGGCGCTCATTAGGTTAGCGGGGTCTTTAACCTGCTGCATTAGGTAGTTCATGACCTGCTGCTTGCCCGTTTCGCCATCCGCGCTGTACATGACCTGCCTAGACTGGCCTTCGCCTTCGCCTGTAATCAGATAGGCCACGGTGGTGCCGTCTTCTTCTACGATGTCCAGCTGAGCGCCATCGGTGATTTCGTTGTTGTAGAACGCCTCAACCGCCTCAACCCCCTTTGGGATAGCTTTGCCCAACTTCGTGATGAGCCGGGCCGACTCCAAGCCGAGTTTTTCAGCCCCAAATTCGCCTAGCGCCCTGAGTCCCTCCGTTTGTTGAGCTATCGGCAGGTTCGAGTTTTGAAATTGGTCGACCATCCATGCGGTTTGCGCTTCGTCGCTCTCAAACTCTATAGCCCCGGCTCGCGCAAAAATGTCGGTCATCGTTGCGTCGTTATTAAGTTGGTTTTGCGCGGCTTGGTTAGACAGCCCCAGCCCCGTAGTCTGCGCGTTACTAGCAGCTGCGGCAGCGTTAGCCTGCCCTATTTGAGCCTGACGCAACTGAACACCTGCCGCAGATTCGTCTATCCGAGATTGTTCTGTTTCTTTCTTGACCCTAGTATCGCTCATCAAACCCTTGAGCGTTACGTTATCGGTACGCAGCTGTCTCGCGCCTGTGGTATCGCCGTACTTCTCCATAACGTTGGCTATGTCAGTCTGTTGCGCGTCAATCAGTGCGTCGCCCTCCAGCCGGGTCGTACCGTCTTCGCCGAAGTAGTCTTTCTTCTTAATCTTGCCCGTCTCGAACTTTGTAAACGCGCTGTTCAACGTTGAGTTCACGGAATTAAAGTTGTCAGAAAAATCTGCCCATGCTGATTTGCGAGCCATTAGTTGACCTCCTTAAATTCAATGCCGAGAGCACCATAATTAACAGCCAAAATGCCACTGCTGGTTTCGATAACTGCGTCTGGGTAGCTCAGCTGTACTTCTTGAGCCATTACGCCACGGTAGCGTTTAGTGTGGTCACCGAAGCCTTCTTTGTAGTTAAACTCATAAAGGGTCAGGGCGGTGCGTTGGTCGACGCCAACCTCTTCGACGTTCTCTTTAATGCGGCTGTCTGAAAACGCTGTGTACAAAGACGCTACGCCACCAAGCGCTCCGCCGATGTTACCCATCGTGCTGTCTTGTGTGTTGATGTAAGCAGATGTCTGGTTGTTCAGTGCGTTGCCCAAGCCTGACAACTGCATGTTTTGACCGTTTCCGATCGTGCCTGCGCCCTGCGCCATACCCGACATGTAGTTCTGGCCCGCAGACTGAGCGTTAAGACCCGCTTGAGAACCTGCGTTACTGGCACCGCCGTAAGCTGCGGTAGATGCGCCTGCAAGACCTCGACCCAGACCCGCTGCGTCAAGTTTACGTGCATAACCCATCTGTTGAGCTTGGCTTCGAGCGCCAGTCATAGCCTGCGCCCGTGTAGCGGCTTGCTGCATTTGGGTCGCGGCAGTCATGCCAGCGAAACGACCCGAGTTTGGGTTCACACCCATGGAGGCCATAGCGCGTTGGTTCTGTTGTTGTGCCACACCAAAGGCTCTTCCCGCGTCTGCGGCTGCGTTATCCGACGCCTCTTGGCGATACGCTTCAGAGTTAAAGCGCTGGGCATCCTCTACGAGGCCCCGCTCCAACGGACGATAGGTGTCGACTTGGTAATCGTAGTAATCCTTTGCCTGCGCCATCTGCTGAGACTGTGCGGCCATCTGCTGGTTCGCGATGCCTTCAAGCATTGGGCGGGCCGTGTCGTACTGCTCACGGGCAAACGCTAATTGCTCCCGCCCCAGTTCGGCCTGAACTTCTGCCGCTTTATTACTGGCATTTTCCAAAGGAGTGTAATCTGGAGCTTCAGTACTTTTCTTACCCATAATTTTTTCCTTTGCGGTAGTTCTCTGGCCACAGAACAAGGACGATCATGTCCTGCCCAGCTGACCCAGCCTGTTTCATAGCGCCTTCTTCTAGGAAGCCGATACGCTTAACGAATTTAAGTGATTTGGAGTTATCAGACTCGACGAGCACAGTAAGCCGTCTCAGCCCGCACGCCTCAAACGCATACGTAAACGCATGGTCGAGTAGCTCCAAAAACAGTTTGTTGGGTTTGCTGAGCGCGATGTGTCCAGTGGCGTTACACTCGTTGAAGTTGTTAAAAACAACACCACTCACAATTTGACCGTCGACTTCAGCGCCCATGGCGTAAAACGAACCCCACGTACAGGATTGAGTTACTTTGTCGGCTACCCACGCCCCAACTCGCTCTTTGTCATCAAAGATCAAACCCGTGTTGGACATGGATACTCCTGCTTACACGTTAACATATAAGGAGTGCCTAGCATACCCGATAGTTTCAGGAAAGTCATTATTGCGGCGACCATGCAGGATCGGGGTTCTGGTAGTACGTGGTAAGCCCAAACTCCTCGTGGGAAGCCACTATTTGAGTGTACGAACGGTCGACTATGGTCTCTCGTGTCTCGGGAGTAAGACCGCTGGTAACCCACTGCTCAAACATCGCGGTTGTAACATCCTCCACAGGGGTGAATGTGTCCAGCTCATACACGTCAGACGAGAAAGCCTTAGCAAACCCGTGGTACGCAGCCCCGTTAGGGTAGGAGTCATGCGTGATCTTCCAGTGGGCTCTAACCAGCGCAATCGCGTTCTCAAACCCGTGGATTTCGGCGTGCGTCAGTACTTGGTCTACGACAAATTCTGTTCTAAACGTCATCTTAGTATCTTCCTACTCTGTGGTAATGGAGTACAACGACGCCGAAGACGTCACGGGAGTCATCGACCTCGGGTTCGCGCACGTAGGTATAGCCGTCTGTGTGGGTGTAACTCGTCGCTGCGTTGGGGATGTTGTCCGATATAACTACGCCACCATAGGCCACTCCGGCGGAAACTCCGGTATTGACAGGTTTCATCCATATAGTGTTTACAAGGTATCCCACTAAGGGCGCGTAGTCCGCGACGTACGTGACGCTTACCCCGGTGGGGACACCGTCTCCGTCAATTCCGGTGCCGGCAACTGCGGAGCTGTCAATCCCATAGTAGGACGCGTCTGTGATCATCAGGTTGGTAGAGTTGGTCGTGTCGAGGGTCGTGTCTTCTTCGTAAGCCCGAAGGGACGGGGTAGAAGCTCCAAGCGCGGTTCCGACAACAAACCCCACGGCTCCACTTACCGCGAGCAAGGCTAAGCTGGCACCGCCGGTGCCGACAGCCGCAATAACTGCCACGATCCCGAGTATGGCACCCAAAAAGCCCCCGACACCGCAACCGCCCGAATTCTCTTGGTGTATTTTACCCGCGAAGTCCCCGGTCCAACTGGCTACGTGCTCACTGGTGCCCACAGGGTGCCTAAGGCTACCCCGAAAAGAACTCCACGACTGGTAGCCCCAAGCGTAGTTCCTGTTGCCCAAGTTAAACAACCCGCAGTTCTTACGAAAGGTACCGCTGTTAGAGTACGCCAGCCCGCCGTAGGCGGACGGTATGATTGCGTACAGCTTGCTGGTCCCGTTGTTAACGCTTCCGCTAACTGTGGAACTCTGGTCAGGTGTGAAATTCACGTCGCAGGACGCGTCATTCCCGCAGGTACCCTTACTCCCTGTTCTGATCGAGCTGGGGTGGGTTATCGTAACAACGTCGTCTATCCGCAGGGGTGGCTTACTATCGGTAAATACAATTTCGCTGTCAGCGTTGTACACAGTCAGGCCGAAACTGTTTGGGGTAATGTTTGGAACATCTGAAATAGGCCCGAACAAAAACAACCTCGGTTTAAGATTCGATGCGCCCGAGTAGACCACGTTAACTTTCCACGCGCCCGTCTCTTGCACGAGGTCCATGACACCCACGTCTTGGCCGTCAAAGGAGGGAAGGTAAAATGGGACAACGAAGTCCGCAGTGGTATCGAACGACACTTGGTACGTGAACCCGGTGCCGTAGTTAGAACTGATCGTAGCGGCTGACAACGGTTTAGCGTTGTCCCCAGTGTATATGAAGCGGGTGGGCGCGACGCTTTGAGTCATCTCCCCTAGGTACACCAGCGAGGAGTAGTCGCTGTGCAGGTTCAGGTACCCGTCGTCCGAGAATGTCTTAATACCGTATGTCATCGTCCAAGCACCAAATAGTTGTGGGGGCCTGCGTCATCAGGCGAGGTCAAGAGTACCCCGTACACGGACTGGTTGAAGTAAGGGCGAACCTCGCCTGCGGTAATGTTCCGCACCCCGGTGGGGACGAACACCGCTCTAAAGTCGGATATATCGGGGTAAGCGCCCTTGTTAAAGTACACAGTCGTCCCAGCCGTTATAGTCCCCTTCTTGACCACGCTGAGCGCGCCGTAGGTAAAAGCAAAGCCGCCTATGGAAAGCCCGTAAGGCATTACAACTCTCCCAAGCGGACGCGCAGAGTACTACCTTGGTAAACCTCTATTCTGCTGTCTGTAATAACAAGGCGGCTACCGGTTCCCGCGTCGATGTCGAGTGTTCCACGGAACGTAGCGTTGTTCATATCCATAGCCCCGGTCTTGTCGATCTTCCACCCAGCGGGGCCACCGACTTCGGTAGCGGCTTTGTAGCTCGCCGACTGAATAGTGTTACCGATATACGCGTTCGTAATGGCCGCGCCTGCGATGTACGTAGATATGTTAGCTGCGGTGACCTTATCTAGCGTGGCAAATTTACCCTGACTTGAGATCGACGCGGCCACGTTATCGCCGGTTTTATCCGCTATAACCTGCCAGTCAGCACCTGAGTAAACAGCCGGAGACACCTTACTCGCTTTGGCCCGGTACAGCCCCGTGGCTGAACCGCGGTCCCAGAGGTCGCCTTCGTCGTAAGGAACGGTGGGGGTGGCTATGAAAACTCGACGCTTGTTATCGGCTGTGTCCTTCGCGGTTGACGCAAGAGAGTACGCATCTATCGCTGCCTGATCAGTAAGGGCTTCCCAAGAGTACACACTGTTCTCGTACTTGTACCGACTGAGTTTGTTAACAACCTTTTCATCAGCGTTAGTAGCCTGCCACCACATGTCACCGAGGTGCGTGGCCCGTACGTCCACATCGTTATCGGCGTCCAACCACGGAGTGGAAGGGTCAGCGGTCTGAAACCAAGACTCCATTTTGCCGTCAATCGCCCCCGCCAGCCCGCTAGCGAGGTGTGCTTCTGTGATTTCATTTAACCCGGCAAGATCACCGGCGTCGGTTATGTATGAAAGGCTAATATCGCTAAACGCGGCCAAGCTGCCCAGCCCCTCGATGTTGGAAATGTTCAAAGGAGAGCCCGCTGACAGAATAACGTTTCCGTCCGCGTCCTTAATAGAAAGCCCGCGGGAGTTGATCATCGCAGCGCTAATCGAACCTGCTTCAATCCGTGCAGCGGCTATAAAGCCCGCAGTAATTTTGCCTGCGTCTAGGCTGGCTATCTTGGCGTCATCAATCGCAGCGTTGCCAATCTTAGCGTTTGAGATAGTACCGTTCGCGATGAAGGCGTCCGTCATGTAAACGCCCGCTGGAACCTCCACACCGTTTATCTCGGTAGGAGTGGTGCGCACTATGAACGGGGATACGAGTTGCCCGCCGGCGTCCAAGTCTGGGGCAGCAATGTTAAAACTATCGGCCCGAACGGAAAACTCACTGGAGGGAACGCCGTTTACCACGGAGCTGGCAAGCCCGTAGCCACTGACGTAGCCGTTCAAGTCTGTTTTTACCGTGTACTGCGCAAACAAGTCGCCAGTCTGGGTGGCGCGTGTCCCGGACTCCGTCGCCAGCGCCACAGTGTTCTCTCCAGTGGTGCTTTGGAGGGTTGTAATCTGGCCAGCGGTGGTCTCGAAGGCGTCGGACCGTGCCTTGGATTCCTCTTGGATAGCCGAAGACAAGGTGCCTACAGCCCCGGTAAAGGACGACGCCAGGGTGGTTAGGGCAGAAGCGGTGGAACTTATATCAGTAGTGTGCGTTGTCAGCGTCTGGTTTATACCCGCGATGTTTGCGCCAGTGACGGCGTCTAGGGTCGTGATCTGCGTAGCGAGAGCCGAGTCTTCAGTAACGCGCGCAGTTTTTTCTGAGCGAATGGCAGCGAACGAGTCGGCGAATCCGTAGTCAATTGCTTCGATCCAGTCTTCGCCGTCATAACGGTACATACGGTTTGAGCGAATAGCATAGTCTTCTTCCAAGTAGTCTTCGGCCAAGGTCATAGCCGTGTTGATCCACATGTCCCCCAAGAGGAGTGGGCTCTCTGTAGTACCCGCAGGTTGCGTTTCTTGGTAAAACACTCGAGTTTTGGTGTTCGTAAACGCCGTCAGTGTTTCAACACTTGTTGCTATGGCGCTGTCAGCGGTAGCTCGGGCCTCCCGCTCTGAGTGGATAAGTCCTTGGGCTAGAACGGTAACGTCTTCGCCTGTGTAGTCCCCACGCATCTGTGCGGCTAACGTGTTTGTCTCTGTAGCCCTCGACGCAACATCAGTTACTAGGGTGTCAATCTGGGTTGAGTGCGCTGCAACAGCGCCCCCTATGGTAGAGAACTGCCCAATCTCGTCCCACGTGACCGCAGAAGTTCCCGGCACCACGTTGGTCGAGTCCGCCAAAGCGACGTACAAAAACCCTTCATGTACAATCTGAGCGCCCGTCGTGTACGCCGTTGTAGAGGCCCACGTAGGAAGGTTAAGCAGTTCGCCCACTTGGCTTTGCACGGCGAGCAGGCGGTTTGCCACAGACCCCTGAAGGCTGGACGCCCCGTCGATCAGATCTATCCGTTCGCTAAGCGCCGTTGTCAACGCGCTCTCGGAAAGTTGCCCAGTCAGAAGATCGAGTAGGTACACAGGGTCTTGCCCAGTTTCCCCCACAATTCCTTCCGTGGATTGATAAGTCCCCGCAGAGCCCGCGAAGTTAACGAAGCGTACCCAGTACCACCGTTTGCCACCTGCGCCGATGTTGTGCGCAAAGAATGTACCCGGAGCCATGCCCACGAGAACCGCTTGGCCAATTGAAGGGTTTTCTGGGGGCGTTGCGTCTTCCTGAGCCTCGGTCTGTGCGGCTGCCCAAATCTCTGCAAACGCATGTCCTTGGTAGGCCGGTTTGTCCCACGTCACCATAATGTTGGCGAGCGCCCCAGCCGCTTCGACGTTCTTCGGGCGGGTAGGCTGCCCAGACGGTAGAGCAGGACCGAGGATGTTTCCGTTGTAGCTTGCAATACCCGCAGCCACGAGCTGGCGCGTCGTCACTGCACCCTCAGCCGAATTGCCATCCAAGGACTCTCTTACCCGGTCAACGAACGTACGTAGGTCGCGTGGTATTTGGCTCGTAACCGTTGGTATTTTACCCATCTCGTAGCTCCGCAGAAGAGTGCGCCATCGCAAGTGAAAACACTTCGTGGTCACCGTCAATTTGCATTTCCCAGTCACGCCCGACCTTAGCGGGAAGGCGGAAAGGGTTTCTCGACGTTACCGTCTGTGTATGTACGGTCGTGCCATCAGCGGTAAATACAACGCTCATCGGGTAGTTCTCAGCTTCGAGCTGCCCCCAAGCGAAGCTCATCGGCTTAGGCATTGTGAACTTCTTAGACTTCCACCGATAGGTTTTAGTAGCACCCGCTGCCCAGACGCGAACAGTGCGGTCCGCGTAAGCTAAAAACAGTTTGTCACCTATGAGATCGTGGTAGCCAGTCTCCGCATAGATGTCGTGTAGGATAACGTTTTGGCTCTTCATATCATAGATAAAGCCGCCTTTTGTCGTGCCATTATCGTAGAACGCAATGTACTGGTTATCGTGCTGGTACGCGTGGATCGACTCGGGCTTAAACAGCTCTTGCCACTGCTTGAACCCAAACATCTTCTCGGTGACGATCCGCGAGCCGCCCGGTGACAGCATCATCAAGCCGTCGGGAGAAGCGTAGTATACCGCGCCGCCATGGTTCACGATGCTGCGTTTGGAAACACAGGCTTGCTCAATGTCTGACTTCACAACGACCATACTGGCGGGGTGGGAGCCTTGGATGAAGTACGGCGTTCCCTTCGTCAGTACGGCGAGGGTTGTGTCCATGCGCCCAAGGCCGACCACTTTGTAGTCCAGTGTCTGGATGTAGTGTTCTGGCCAAGCGTGGGGTTTGTACGGTTCGCTAAAGTAAATATCACGATCTACAAACCCAGCCATCATGCCGTTGGGCAAGTTGATAAGGCCCTTCAGATCTTGTGGCGGTTCGGCGTATGTCGCAGAAGGTAACTCCTCACCAAGGTCTTCGGATATTACATCGTCTAGGAAGGTGTTGTTGGCGGCGATGACCTCTTTCACGAAAAGGAATACGCCGTTCACGGAACGGTAGATGCGGCGGTGGGTGACAATGTACCCGGTTGGGACGTCGAGTAAACCACTGAGGGATACTGTTTGCCCAAAGCTGACTTGTACGGTGGCGGACGCGGGAGCAGGAGCGGACTCAAACTGAAACGACGACTCATGATTGACCCAAGTCCACGTGTAAACGCGGGTCTCGGGAGTTTCGTCTTCGTCGCTGTAGCCCGTAGCGGTCAGCAGCGCGAGTGTTGGTACCATCGGGTAGTCGCCTACACGCAGAGAAATAGCGGTGCCTGTACCCGTGGCGTTTGTACTGACTACCGCGAAAGGTTCTAGAGCACCGTAGACGACAACCGAGCCGCCGTACGCTCCAAGCCCAATTAAACCCGACACGGTAGGATTTGCGGCTACAGGCACGATCCGTTCTTCACCGCCGTTGACGGAAAACGCCAAGTACTGGTTTGCCGCAGCATCTGCGGTCGCCTGCGTAATAACAATTCGTGCCGGTGCCGGATCTTCCGAACCGTTCTCGGTAAAGGTAGCAAAGACTTCGCGGACTTCTGGGACTGTTACACCGTTTCCGTCTACCGTTTCTGCCGTTGTGACAACGTACCGGTCGTACTGAATAAAACCTGTAGCGCCACCACCCTCAGTGCTGGGCTTAACAAGCACATTGGTTCCGTAAGCAGCCGCTGTTACCTTGTTTCCCGCGTTTGTGTTTATGAGCTGTGCCAACTCTGCGGCGGTCATAACTGCTGAAGCTACTGAAAACGCTTGGCCGCTCTCGGTCGTAATACCGATCAGGTGCCCGGTGCCGATAGAGCCAATTTCAGAGTCCTCGATAACAAGCCACGCATCGGTATCGGCTGACCCCGTGGCAGAAAGATTTGGGTTGGCTGCGTAGGTAAACGTACCGTCAGTGTCTTTAGTCGTGCCCGTCTGGAACGTAGCTAGAACCGTTGCATCTGTACCCGTAGCGACGGTCGTTATCGTCACCGCCCCATCGACAGTGGCAGCCGTAGCGGTCGCAGTACCAGCGGCGTCTACCATTGCTGCATTTATATTCTCCGCCAAGGAGGTCGCACTAACGGGACTGGTCACAGTTACCGCCGTGTAGTGTGCGTCTTCCGAGGGGGTGTTAATCAAGCTGAACTTTAGCCCGCTTGTCGAGGTTATCTGCGAAACGTGTGTAGGGCTTAAACGCAGCACCGCTGGATGCGCTTCGGGGACAAATGTATTTCCACTCGCAGTACATTCGGTGGCCGGCTGAGGCAGTCCTAACGGTCGAGACGCTGTGGGGTAATCACCCGTTGCCAGTGCTAGGGAGTTATAAGTAGCCTTTGGGCCACCCGAACCTGTAAAGAATGTCCATTCGGACGCATCTCCAGCTACTTGGCTGCGGCAAACGTCAACGTCTTTTGGCCAATGGAACCAGTACTGGGTCTCGGATTCTGTGTCCTGACCGTACTTGTAGATAGTCTTCGGTACTGTAGTTTTGGACAGCGTGAGTACGGAAGCGCCCGGAGCGGCGAGCGGTTGAAGGCTCCCGTTCCACATGGGGCAGTTCAGGGCAATCTGCGCTTGGCTGTCCTTCAGGTACCGAGGAGGTACTTGCGGAGAAATGCCCCCGAAAGATGATATTTTAAGAACAGCCATTTGTTAACTCCTAAGCAGATCAGGCCAACATTGCGGCGTAGGTTTTTGGACCTACAATACCGTCGGGCGTTAGATTATTTTTGCCCTGCCAACGCTTCACTGCACCTTCGGTCACTTTCCCAAAGATACCATCTGCGTCTTGGCCTAGCGCGTGTTGGACTTTTTTAACATCGTCGCCGCGAGAACCTACTTTAAGTAGGATCGGCGTGGCCTTGGTCTCAGCCCAGTCGTTCATTATTTCAAGCGCTCGGTGGTAGTGGTGCGTACGGTCTTCTAGACCGTTATACCCGCCGTTTATGCGCTTCGTAGCGCCCCGGACATCTTGCTGATCCGCGTACACATTAAGGTTGTTGCGTTGCCAGAACCAACAAGCGCTTTCGAGCGCGCCCGTCTTTGTCTGGAGGTACGCCAACGTGTCATCGAGTGACTTCCCAATACTAGCAGCAAACGCCGCGTGGTTAGCTTTTCCAGTAAGCTGGATCACGCCAAGCCCCCGGTGCTTCCACCCATCGCCGGAGCTAGAGTCGCCGTTGCCCATACGGTTAGCGTACACGACATTAGCAATGTGCTCAGGCAGGCGGTGAAACTCGTTTGCGTCTCTACCAGCGCGCCTAAAGTACTTAGGGAAAACGGCGTTTAACCCCTTGGCGCTATAGTTGAGGTTCTCTTCTAAAACTTTGAAGTTGAGACTTTCGTGCCCACACTGCGCAAAGAACATGCCAATGCGTTCGGGGGTGTCTATCCCATACTTCGGGAGCAATGCTTGCACGGGGTCGACCCAAGAGGGCCAGTCGTCGTTACCCTTCAACAAGCGCTCAAGGTGTTTCACAGTTAGTTTGAGGCCAATACCCAGCAGCAACTGCAACATCAGTTTTTACCCATCTCGTACTCTCCCGCAGTCATTTCTTTTTACTCTTACCTAGGCAGCGCTTTGCAGCTTTACACTTCGCAGGGCTGCTACAGCCTTTGCAGGGTTTGAACGCGGTGGTGGTGGCGTATTTAGGCATTACCATTTCTCCTTGTCGGCCCAGTAGGCCGCTGACATTTTACCTTTGGATATGTTCTTTCCGTGCCGCGCTTTAAACGAAGCACGTTTCTTCTTCATAGCGTCGGACTCGCCCGACTTGGGCTTGCCAGCGGTACTAGCGCCTTGCTCTCCAAACCGGATCGTTTTCACCTCGTCGCCTTGTTTTGCCACAACAACGTGTGACTTTGTGGCGTGGCTTGGTGTACGTTTCGGTTTGTTGAACCCAGACACTCCTGCTCGGGCCAGCCGTGGGTCTTTTTTACTTTCCGCCATGGTACCTCCTAGTCAGTTAATGGGTTAGCTACTTGTCTCGATTGTTGTACAGTTCGTAGAGAACTTTGACCTTTTCCTTCAAAGTCTCGATGTCGGCGTAACTTTTGGCTAACCAAAAAATTAACCCCACAAAGCCCACAGCAAGGGGCCAGATAGCAGGGATAATTTCCAGTAAACCAACACCGTTCATTACTGTGCCATGAGACGGTCTAGCTTCTCGTCCAGTCTTTGCAGGCGGTCGATTACGCGGTTGATGTCGTTATGGACTTCGGCTTTGGTTACATACTCTTTGGCAATCTCTTCTCGAGTGCGGTTGAGCAGGATCTGGACGCGCTGGAGTTCGGTAACGTAGTTACGAAGGACAAACCCCAAAACTCCGATAACGGCAGTTAAACCGCTACTCCACAGCATTTCCATATTCACCTACCTAATTCCGTTCGTTGTTTGGCATGGTTCTCACTGTACCTGTCAACGTGTTAACAAGTAAAGTGGGGGTTCAGGTTACCACGTAAAAGTGGCCATTACTTCTTCGCAAAGTGGCCATTACTTCTTCGCCTTGTTGTTAAGGAAAGCAAAGGTCTCCATGATTTTGTAGACTTTAGCCACGAAGGCGTCGTCTTTCGGCGTGTCGGTGTAGTTGGCGATGATCGAACAGACCGTCACTACGGACGTGGCCAGTACGTAGAATGTTGATAAAGGTTCCATATCGTGTCTCCTAGTTAAGGTTTAGTGGATAACGGCTGCAACCGTAGGGGTAGCATTTTACTCGTCACCCGTTGATTCATTATACAGCGAAATTACGTCTGCGGGGGTAGCGTCCACTGTTGCTTGCGCTTCAGCTCGTTCCGCAACATCTGCAACGATGAGCGGGTTGGTTACCGTCTCGGTAGTAGGCTTAGCTTCTGGGTCGTTAGGGTCGTAAGTAGTGACCTCAACTGTAGCCTCTAAAGGCTCAACGGCTGCAACAACTACAACATCAGCCATCACATCGTCCATCTCGAAAGTTTCTTCATTATAGATCTTCTCGCCCGTTGCTTGGCTTTCGATTACTTCTTCGCGACCTACGGACAAGATGTACTGAGACAAACGTGCCTTGGCAGTTGCGTATGCGTAGGTTTGCTGACTGAAGAGCTTAGCAGCGGCAGCATCAAGTACATCCTGCGGGACATCACCAATAGTCGTTCCACCGGTAATAGTCTTAGGAAAGCGTGTTTTAACGTCTTCTACATGGGCTGCCTGTGTTCCGTCAGCGACCATACCAAGCTGTTCACCTGTGGAAGCGTAACCGTCTGCCCCTGTGCGAAGCGCAACGTAATCCGGCTCAACAACGTCCGGGCCTTCTGGTAGGTTCCCAGCGTTAATCCAGTCTAGGATCATCTGGTAATGACGATTAGCTGGGTCGTTAGGTACTGACATATTGCCGTTGACTAACCAGTTAGACCCTTCCGTCTTGCAGGAGGTTATCCATGCTGTGTTACTTTCGATATTCATGTAATTCCCCTGTTAGAGTTCTGCGTCTGCGACCCAAGAAAAATAATAATAACCGTTTTGCGAGGCTGAACTAGCCTGCAACCGTAGTTGGTACGAATCCGTGAAACCTTGGTGATTAGGGAAAAGTGACCAGCCAGAAGCTACGCCAACAGTATGGGAAAAGGTCACTGGCGATCTCTTGGTAAACTTATAGTTCACATAAGCAGTTGACCAAGCACCTGCGGTATACGACTGCTCTCTAAAATTTAAATTACCTGTTTCATAATACCGCTGACACAAAGCCAGCTCTTCGCCGTATGATCTGTGCTCGAAGGGGGTGGCTACTGAGCCTAGTTCTAGTTGTACTTGAGCAATCTCAAACCAATCTCCGCTACTCATTGAGCCACCCGCAGCCCAAATCTCAGCTAAGCCATGTGCGTGCGTGTTAGCATCAGACAATGCTACGGTCCTAGAATGATACGTCCAAGACGTGGTGGCCTCGTAGATAAACCCGCTAGTTTGGCCTAATGTGTAGTATGAACCTCCTCCGCTATACCTTGAGTTGGCTACATTATTTACACGGGCTCCCATCATAATTCCGGGCTTACTAGTACGCATCCACCAGCTTATAGTTACGGTTTGCCCACGAAGAATCTTTCCAGCGTCCTCCATAATCCAGTTGAAATTAGGACAAGCATTACTGCTAGTATCCGCCGTGTAGCGCAAGGCCGAAACTTCCTGACCGCTTGGTAGCACTACAGACTGCTGAGCATATGTCCCACCGTAGTAAGTGGTCATGTGGTCTGGGCCAGTGTTTGAATAGGAATTGCTTTTAGTTTGGGTTGTTCCCTTTTGCCATACCTGTACGGAACCATTAATCAGCAGGTTCTTACGACCCGCACCAATCAGGTTAAACTGCTCCTGTGGTGTCTCAGCCGCAAGCATCGCATTACCTGCGATACCACTTGGCTTGTTCAGCTCGTCTAGCGTACCTCTAATATCAATAGAGGGTCTTGAGACTTTAACTGTCATGTTTTATTCCTCTACTATTATTGAGTTAGACGCGCTGATCGACGTAGTGATCGCAT
>Ga0208134_1000158_pt1 | contig 41530 bp, 65 predicted proteins | sample VirMetDEL_Mar_31_FD_184515 | JGI IMG/M metagenome (GOLD analysis project Ga0208134, IMG submission 184515) | Aqueous microbial communities from the Delaware River and Bay under freshwater to marine salinity gradient to study organic matter... | ecosystem: Environmental > Aquatic > Marine >...
GTTCCACATTTAACTTGCATCGGCAAATCCTGTACCTCTAGTAATTCAATTCTTCGGTGGTTGTAAATAAATGCTCTTACAACTCCGCTTTCTGTTTCTTTTGTAGAAACCTCTTTTCCTCTTGTCTTGATTGTCCATGCAAGGAACGCAAAACTTTTACTCTTAATCTTTGAAAATTCCATATCGTTTAAACTTTTAATTGGTGGTAAAATTACCAGTAATTAAGGTACAAAATTAATTACAAAATTACAAGTAAAATTCGCTTAAATTTGCCTATTTATAGCCTTTTTAAGCTTGTTTTTTAACTATTTTATAGTTATATTGCTACGTTAAAAAGGCTTGAAAACCAGCGAGTTAGATGTTAATTCAGAGAAGATAGCCACGAAAGACAAAAACAGAATGTTTAATTAAAAAAGTTTAAGTAATGAGTTCAAAAACACATTATCGCAAGGTTTTTAAAAGCGACCATCTTGGTGTCGCAGACCTTGAAGAATTCCTGGAAGAGGGAGTTAAATTAGAGTTCACTATTAAATATGTGAAACAAGAGATTGGAGCTGTTGTTGCAGGACGAAAAGGAAATTATAATATAGCTTACTTCCTAGAGCCAGTAAAACCAATGGTGTTAAATGCGACAAATTCAAAAGTTGTGCAAAGTTTCTGCAAAGGAAGTCCATTTGTAGAAGATTGGAAAAATGTCAGAGTTCGATTATGGGCGGATCCAAGCGTAAAAATGAAAGGAGAGATTGTTGGCGGAGTTAGAATTAAGACAATTCAACCACCAGCTCCTAAGCCATTTTTTGAAGAGGTAAAATTTGAAGCTGCACATAATAATAAGGCAACAATTCAGATTATTAAAAAGAGTTGGCAAATAACCCCAGCAATGGAGAAAAAATACAATGACTATGTTGCAAAGAACTGAAGAGTGGCACAAAGCAAGAGAAGGCAGGTTTACAGCCTCGAGAATCTCGGAGATTCTGGCATCGGGACGTAGAGATATGACTCCAGATGAGTTAATTGCCTACAAGCTAGAAGATCCAAAAGGTAGAAGAAAAACAATTGATTGTATTGGCGATGGATTGTACACTTACGCTCTTGAGGCTGCAATAGAAACGATTTACGGTAGAGATCCTGAAGATGATTTTGTTTCTTTTGACATGCAAAGAGGAATTACATTAGAGCCTAACGCTTTTGAATATTTACAGGAGTTATTAGGAGCTGATTTCATAGACTTATGTGGAGTTGGTTTTGTTCCTTACGGAGAACACGGAGGTGCTAGTTCTGATGGAAAAACAAGTAATAACTTCAGCGTAGAGATTAAGTGTCCTAAGAGAACTAAATTCTTTAAACACATAACTCAAGGAATTGGTTTTATTGATTCTCAATACATAGACCAGATGCAAATGCAAATGCTGTGTGAAAAAACAGACGCTTGCTATTTCTTTAATTATTACGAAGAGAAAGGCCAAAGATTTGGACATAAAATCATAGTAAATAAAGACGAAGAGCGCCAGAAACTAATAATTGAAAGATTAGAGGTTGCGGCTCAAGAGAAATTAAAATTTATTAAACAAATTAACCTAAATAAACAATTTTAATATGAGTGATCATTTAAGTAAAAAAGTAACAATCGAAGTGATTGGAGAAACACAAGAATTCGGAACAAACGGATTTAAAAAACGAGAGATAATAGGTATTGAAGATGACAGTCAGTATCAAAACTGCTTTCAGTTTGATTTTGTAAACGACAAATGTGATTTGCTAGACAAATTTAGTGTCGGAGAGGAAGTTGAAGTTCATTTTAACATTAGATGCAGAAAAGTAGAACAACAAGGCAAAGAAGATAGATACTTTACTTCTTTGAGCGGATGGAAAATCGAGAGCGTATAATTCACGCAGATTAATAGCACCCATTCCTACGGAGGCTCACCCTAAAAGGTGGGCTTTCGTTCTTTAAAAAACATAACAAAATGAAGATAAAAAAAATAGAAGAGAGATATTTCAACGGATCCCAAAGCTTAGAGTTTCGTGGAATATACGTCCTTGAAACAGATTTACGAAAATTTAAGATTAAGATTTCGATAGATAGGGATAGCTACGATAAGCAGAGCTCTGCAAATGTCATGGTTTTTAGCGATAATCTGCAATGGAATTTGGTTGCTAGTATTCCATATAGCCAGATGAAAGTTGTGGTTGAAGATGTTTTTTGTCAAAGAAAAGCAGAAAACATGCTTCATAGAGAAAAAGTTGCTTTTTTAAGCGATATTCGTGAGTTAAAAGAGCTGGCTAAAAAAATATTAGCATAATGGTAGGATTTCCATATTATAGCGGAAACATTTATAAATCAGAGGCGATTGGCTTGATTTCCTTAGAGAAATTCATTCTGGCTCATAAATCACCTACTGATATAACAAAAGAAACTATCCTAAAAATTAATGATGCTAGAATTCGTGGCGACATTAAAGAAAAAAGAGAGCTTAAAATGACATTACACACTTTCACTCCAAGCGTAATAATAAACAAAGGAGATGCAAGAAAATACGAAAACATAAAAGAGTTCACAGGATTAATGCAAATTGATTTAGATGGAATACCAACTAAACAGAAAGCAATTGATTTAAAAGAACACATCTTCCACTTCTACGAGGAGATTGTTTGTTCCTACATAAGTCCATCGATGCAAGGTGTTAAGGCGTTGATGAGAATAAAAAAACCAACAGATATTAAAAGCTTTAAAGCTATACATAAAGCTGTTGAGGAAGAATTTAACCAATACGAGTATTTTGATAAAGCAACAAAAAACGCGATATTACCATTATTTTTAAGTTACGATCCTGCAATTCTTTATAGAGAATTTGAAGATGCAATTGTGTGGGATGAAGAAGATTGGAGTAAAACAGAATACGTGAGCTTAAATGAAGCACCTAAGCCACGAAACACAGAAGATAAAGATTCGGTCTACTATTACAATAAAGTGGTAGATATTATAACAAGAAGAATTAATGAAATAGTCGATAACGGACACCCACAAGTGAGAAATACATCTCTTGTTTTAGGTAGTCGTGTTGGCGCAGGATACATTACACACTCAGAGGCAGAACATTTAATTGAGAGTCTAATAAAGAGCAACTCCTATTTACAAAAAGGGATTAGTGGCTATGTTAAGACAGCTTACTGGGGTATAAATCAAGGAATTACTAACCCAAAATATTTTTAATTATGGATGAATTACAAGAAAAACGCTTAGACCAACACGCAGGATGTATAAAGCTTCTGCTTATTATGATTTGTATAGGAATTTGGTTACTTATATTCTTCATTTGATATGGTTTTAAACAGATTAGGAAACAAAGCCAAGATTGCTGATAAAGTTCAAAAGCATTTTCCAAGACACGATATTTACATGGAACCGTTCTTCGGAGCTGGAGGAATGTATTTTAATAAACCAAAAGCCAAATTTAACTTCTTAAATGATTTAGATGATGATGTTTATAATTTATTTAGACAAATAATCGACAATACAGACGAATTAGTTGAAATGATTAAAAAGACACCAATTACAGAGCGTCAATTCAAGGAGTGGGGAAAAGGATCACAAGAGAACACGGATTTAATGAAAGCAATTCGGTTTTTGTGGATTTCTAACTTTGGCCTTTATGGAAAACCAAATACATTGAGAATAAGTGCAGTTACACCAAAAAAAGTAATTTTAGAGGGTATTGATACAACACTTCAAATGTTAGATGGAGCATATTTTTTTAATAGTGATTTTCGTGGTTTCTTTAGTAAATCAGATTATAAAAGCAGTATAAACAGATGCTTTTGCTATTGCGATCCACCATACTTAGGAACAGATGATAATTATTCAAATAGTTTTACAGAAAAAGATAGCTTTGATTTATTCGATACGCTTCAGGAAAGTGGTGTAAAATTCGCTATGAGTGAATTCGACCACCCATTTATACTAGAGCAAGCCGAAAAAAGAGGATTGAACGTGGTTATAATTGGAGAACGTACCAATATTAAAAACAAAAGAACTGAAGTGTTAATTACTAATTACGATGGAATACCAACCTTATTTGATACATTATGAAACAAATTAAAATTGTGTACATAGCTCACCCAGTAGGAGGAGATGTGCAAAACAATCTAAAAAAGATTGCGAAAATTACCAGAGAAATATGTTTAAAAACAGATGGTATTATTCCAGTAGCTCCTTACTTTTTATTTTGTAACGCTTTAGACGACAATAATGAAAATGAAAGAGAAATAGGAATGAAACTTAGCCAAGACTACCTATTCAGAATTGATGTTGATGAGTTATGGCTTTATGGAGATAAAATTTCTGCAGGAATGAAAAAAGAGATTGAACTAGCACACATATTTGATATTAAGGTTGTGCCTATGACTTTAGAAACACAAAAAATTTATAAGAAATGATAGAAAAAATAATTAAAGTACTTAAAGAAGAAAGAAGAACGTGTAATGATGATGACTTTTGCATATGGGCAGATGATGATGACTTACTTATCTTAGCAAAAGCAATAAAAGAAGCTATTAATAATGATTATTAAAGAATTAAAGTTTGTGTGTATAGATTTTTGGAGTAGAGCTGTATTTAAAGATAATTACGGCAATTACTTTGGAAATGTTGATGTACTATTTGATGGAACAGATGATTTATCAAAAGTTACAGAAAAAGTGAACGAACAGAACATGCAATATTTTGGAAAAGATATTGATGGAGATCCAATGGGGACTAAAATAAAACCAGAATGCATTAAAATAGTAAAAGAGTTTAGCAATGATTGAATTGAGACCATACCAACAAGATTTGTATGTTAAAATCCATCAGAAGCTATTTGATGAAGATGTAAAAAAGGTTTGTGCGGCACTCCCTACTGGAGGCGGTAAGTCTGTGTTGATAGCAAAAATAGCACAAGAATTGCCTGGACGAACTCTAATTTTAACGCATAGAATTGAAATTCTAAAACAAAACTCCGAATGGCTTGGAGATGCGGCTATTTTAACATCAAAAGAAAACACATTGAGGTATGATTGTAAAATTGTTATAGCAATGGTTCAAACGACATTTGCTAGAATAAAAAAATACGGAACAGAGTACCTTGGAGAGTTTGATAACATTATTCTTGATGAGGTTCAGGTGTTAATATTTCAAAAGGTTTTTGAGAAGTACGATTTTAAGAGGCTAGTAGGATTTACTGGAACTCCAGTACTTAATAAGAAAAAATACAGCTCTATTGATGGTGTTGAGTATGTTGAGCCATTTACTTTATCGGAGATATTCGACGATTTAGTTCAAGGAACAGACACTCAAGATTTGATTGACTTAGGTTATTTGGTTCAGGATTATAATATTGTTCTAAATTTACCAGACTTTGATAAGCTTAGGGAATCAGATTCAGCGCCAGATGGTTATACAACAAAATCATTAGATGATGTTTACAGCAATACAGCATCTTTAAGAATACTTAATGAGGCTTATTTTGAGCATTGTAAGGGTAAAAAAACGTTGATATTTAACGCTTCAACCAAAATCAATCTTATGGTGTACGAACACTTCAAAGAGCAGGAATTGAACGTTAAAATGTTTGATACAGTAAATACAACAGACATTAATCCAGATACAGAAAAACCATACAGTCGAGATGAGATAATAGAATGGTTTAATGATGAAAGAGATGCTATTCTTATTAATACGAATGTGTTTACGACTGGATTCAATGTTACAGATGTTGAAGTGGTTATTGTTAATAGAGCAACAAAATCATTGTCCCTTTGGGTTCAAATGGTTGGTAGAGGATCCAGAACAACAACAAAAATATTCAAAGACTTGTTTACTGTTATTGATTTAGGACAAAACATACATGAGCATGGAATGTGGAGCGCAAAACGTGACTGGATGGATTATTTTTATAGTTCAGGCAGGAAGCGTAAAAACAAATCAGATGTACTCGATACATGGGAGTGTAGTAATTGCGGAGCTTATAACGTAATAGGCGAGCTTATATGTATGGTTTGTGGCGCACCAAAAACAGATGCAATTGTTAAAAAAGGACGATTAAAGAAGAAAAAAGACGGAAAGCTTGAAGTGTTGAGGGAGATGCCATTGCCAAAAGCTTTCTCTATTATAGATTACACGAAAAACAAGGAGGAAACAGCTAATTTTGCTTTTTTACTACTTGAGAGGAAAATAGTTGATTTATTCAGGCATTATAATGTAACTAAAGATTTTTATTTAAAAAATGAGAGCGCATTTAATAAACGAGTAAAGGACATTTACCGACCAATTTATTTCGCAATAATTAAGAGCGATTTAAAGGGAAGCAGAAAAAGACTAGATACGCAATTTAAAAGGGTTCTAGATAAAATTAAAAAAATGTATAACTTAAAAAAAGAAACAGTTGGGTAAAATAACTAAAAATATACTTACCGACCAGGTGGTTGACGTCAACATGATAAACCCTGTTGATTACTATAACCGTAACTGCGTCGAGCACACTATTGAGCTTTTAGTAAAACAGAAATCAATTGAGCGTGTTGGAATTAAAGCATTGACCTATGTTAAAAATCGTTCTGATAAGACTAAACGAATGATTATCATAGACGATGCTACTGGTGAGTTCGAGGCTGAACTACCAAATGGATTAAATATGCCTGTGGGAGAAAGATACACAGCATTTATGATGCTTCAGAAGTATGTAATGAAAAACAGCTGGAGGCAAGCAATGAATTACGCTACTTACACGATAATGAATAATAAAAACGAGTACGTGCGTATTAGGACAGATTACTTTATAAAAATGGAACAAACGGATCGCTATGGAGTTCAACGCTCTGTTATAGAGCCTTGGACTAGACAGGCCTTGCTTGATGATTTTGACAAAACCGTTTTAGACTCAATTGAGAAGTTTAAGGGGTTTACGATAGTTCCTGATAATAAGAATTTTAAACAGACTATTGGTAATAAATGGAATTTATACGCTCCTTTTGATTACAAGCCATTAACTAAAGCGCAATATAAAGGTGATGATTCTTGGCAATGGACACGTAATTTGCTTCAGCATATATTTGGGAAGGAGCAGTATCACATGGGATTAATTTACTTGAAAGTTCTTTACGACCATCCGACACAAGCACTCCCGATACTCGTTCCTATAAGTGAGGAAAGACAAACGGGAAAGACGACTTTTGTTAATTACATGAATATTTTATTTGGAGCTAACACGGTTATAATAAATCCGCAAGATATTAGCAGCAGCTTTAATGCCTCATACGCTGAGAAGAATATTATAATGATTGAAGAGTCGCATTTTGATAGCAGACAAGCGCAGGAAAAGATAAAAAACCTTTCAACACAAAAACTCATTACTATTAACCAAAAACATATCGCTCAAAAATCGATAGCTTTTTTCGGAAAACTAATAATAACCTCTAATGATGAAACTAAATTTAGTAAAGTTGATGAGGCAGAAATTAGATACTGGGTTCGTAAAGTACCAACATTGGTTGGTAAAGAGAACCACAATATATTAATGGATATGAAAGATGAAATACCAGCGTTTCTATATTATTTAGATAATATTGGTAAAATAGAGGGAGAGCATCAAAAGTTCCTTAAAGCTGATGGAAGCGTTGATTTAATGAGGCATCGTATGGTTTTTAAAGATAGTGAAATAACAACAACAGCGCTTACTACTGTTAAAAAAGAATCAAGAGAAACATTACATAAGGATATTGAGATATACCTTGATAATCACGGTATGCAAAACCCAACAATTGAGAAGTTTTACTTTATTAGTATTAATATTAAAGAGAAATGGTTTTCGCATAACCAAAGATACAGCACTTCTTACATAAACCGAGTGCTTAAAAGCGGTATGAAGCTAGAAAAGAATGAGGATCCAATGAGATTTGTACCAATAGAAGACGAATCGCTAGGTAGTCAGAGTATGGTTGGAAGACCTTATATTTATAAGAACAAATTTTACAATAGTGAACCATTAACAGATGAGAGCGATCCTGGGATTGCTTTTTAAATATAACAAGTATGGCTGCAGAAAAGTATTTAAGTGAAAATTATAATTGGTTTTTTGATGAATTTGATATTACAGAATTGCAAGACATTATACAGGCGATGGAAGATTACAGTAAAGAGCAGTTATTGTTACACAATGTTAGCCAACGTGTTAGCAAATCGTTTTATTGCTGGGAATCAGGAGAAGCGATGCAAGATAAACCTTTATGTAATGTACAGTGTAATCATTGCAGAAAAATAGATAAAAATGTTTGCTAACTGTATTGTATAAGGCTAGTTGCGAGTTAAAAAATTAACAAAATAAATAATAATGGAAAATATACAAAATTACAAAGATGCACTTGCTTCTGTTTCTAAGAAAGAAATGGAACAAAGAAAAACTATTAAAAGACTATTGCAAGAAAAAGAAGAACTAAAAAAGCAATTAGCTTTATACGGTGTTGTAGGGCGAAGCGAACAGTTGCCATTTAATAAATGTCGTGATGGTCTTAGTAATGATTGTAAATGCAAAAAAGTAGATGATTGTATTAATAATTAATGGCAATTTCCTACAACACAAAAATAACAGGATTAACATGGACTAATCTATAAAAACAAATAAAATGAAGAAACAAACACAAATTTGTCAGGTAGAGCTTCAGGCTATATTCGACATTAACGGATTAGACTCTTTTAGGTCTGACAGCTCACAGCTTACAATTAAGAACGGAGTAGTATCTGTAGACGCAAAGTTCTGCGAATATTGTAGGCCATTTACGGAGGCTATAATAAACCATATAAACCTAATAGAAGATGAGCTACAGGACTAAAATATTATTGCTTATAGCTGTAGGTATGTCTTTGACTATTTACAGATGTACAGCTCAGACGATAATTACAGACGGAAACTTCACAGAGGCTTATAACACGATTGGAGGAGACTTCACTTTAGGCAATGAATGTGGAGTAGATAACTTCATGTATTTATACTATGAAGGAGACTTAACTCTTACAGCAGATTTATATCTTCAGGACGTGTTATTCACTATTTATGGAGACTTAAATAGAAACGGATTCGAGATTTTTTCTACATGTCCTGACTCAGAGTTAGTGATAGAAGGAGAGACTCTATCTGTAGATGTTGAAGCCTTAGAAGATGTAACTTTATTTCCTAATCCTACAAAGGGTATATTTCATGTAAAGACTAATAAGCCTTTTACTATCATGATATACGACTCAAAATTAGGCATAGTTAACGATATGCCTGACTTAAGGCATGCTTCTGCAGGAGTTTACTTAGTGAGAATAACTATAGAAGAAAAAACTTATACTAAAAGAATAATAAAACAATAGATATGAAAGATTATAAAATAACGTACAAAAATATTAAAGGAGCTACTCGAATAATAGTGGAGACAAATAAGGAGGCTGAAGAAAGGATACAAAAGAAACTAAATCAGGAAGCATACTTAAAGCTTATGCTGTTCTTTATAGCTGTAACAATATTAACTATAATACTAAACTAAATGAGAAAAAAGAAAATTGAAACAATTGTAAAGAGATTTGAGGATAGTGATGAATTTTACTATATAATTTTTAAGACTCATGATTCTATATTAGAGGCTAAAGTCGATAAAGAGAATTTAAGGTCAATGATAGAAACAATAGATAATCAAATAATTTAAACAAAATGAGAAAAAAACTAATAGACGGAGTTAAGTGCTCCGTAGATGAGAAAGGAGAATCAACATTTCACTTACCTGAAGATATGACTACAGGACAGCTCAACAAATGGAGAGCAAGAAATTTAAAAACAATTAATGAATTCAAAAACAATTAATATGAAATTAGCAGTAACATTATCACAAATTCAGTCAGACCTTAAAGTAGGAAAGACAATTCAAAAACAAGGCTTAAGATATAAGTATCGCTCAGCTGAACAGATATTAGAAGCTCTGAAGCCTCTTTTAAAAGCGTCTAAGACGTTTATACAAATTAATGAGGATTACATAGACGGAGGCTTAATTAAATCAACTGCGAGCATCTCAGACGGAGTAGAGACTATATCGTCTACAGCTATAGTAGGAGTAGATTTTGAACAGAAAGGAATGGCTATGCCTCAAAGATTTGGTAGTGCCTCTTCTTATGGAAAGAAGTATGCTTTAGGGAATTTATTCGCTATAGATGACACAGAGGACGCTGACGCTTTAGCTGAAGCTCCTAAGAAGGCTAAGCCTAAAATGACTACAGAACAGTTAGACAAGGCTATTAAGTTCATTAAATCAGGAGGAGCTATTAACTCTGTTAAGCAGAAGTATTGTATGACAGAGACTCAAGAGTCAATGTTAAGGAAACATTTATAAGTAGTTAGCAGTTTTTGATACGGAGTTAGAACAGAAATGAACTAACTTCGTATTATACATATCAAGGCAGAAGCAGAACAGCCTAAAGAAAATATAGTATGCAAAAGAAAATATCTAAATATTTTAAATTATGAGTGCAATTATCAATTTTTCAGTAGACTTAGCAAAATTAAAAAAACTTCCTAACTTCAAAGGTAAGAACGGAGCTGAGTATGTAAATTTAACAGCGTCTTTAAACAACGAGTCAAAGTTCGGTAACAACGTATCTTTTATGTCTTCACAGTCTCAAGAGGAAAGAGAAGCTAAAGAGCCTCGAAATTATATCGGAAACGGTAAAGTAGTTTGGACAGACGGACAGATAGACGTAGCTCAGAAAGAAGAGCAGGAAGTAGACTTTTAATAGCCTTTTTTTGCCACAATAATAACCTCATGAGAGCCTCTTTAATTAGAGGCTTTTATGTTAAAAATTAAAACAAATGATAAAAGACGATAAAGACAGAAAGGATACTCCTATTTATACAGGGTTTATAAAATACTTTCCTAATGCTATAGCAGAAGTCAGTAAGGCTTCATTAGTAGCTAATGAACAGCATAATAAAGGAGAGATACTTCATTGGAATAAAAACAAGAGTAAGCAAGAATTAGACTCTCTAATGAGGCATCTTGTGGATTATGCTTCAGGACATGACTACGACGAAGACGGAGTACTGCATTTAACCAAAGTAGCGTGGAGAAGCTTAGCTATGTTAGAACGAACTTTAACTAATACTTTTTAGTCATGGGAATAAAAGACAGAGCAGATAATCTTATAAATAGTAAGATTGAAAAGCTCCAAAGACAATTGGAGCAGGAAGGAAACTACATTAAATCATTGGAAGGTATAGTTGACGGAGAAACAATAGCAAAGGTAATATCTTCAACTAAAATAGAATTAATGACTTATCAATATATAAAATCAAGAATATGAAGGACGTAGAAATCAAGCAAGAAGAGTATAAGCTACTTAACGGAGACTTTATTAACTCTGAAGAGCTGTTTACTAAAATGAATGACGACGAATTCTACTACGGATTCTTAGGTAAGAACGCTTTAAGCTCCTCTTCTTTAAAAACAATACTTAAGAGTTGGGACGACTATTTAGATGAGCTCAGAGGATTATCTCCTGATATTCCTGCTCAGGCACTAAGAGACGGAAGATTAGTTCACTTAGCAGTATTAGAGCCTCATAGATTAGATGACTTAACTATCATAGATTCTACGAAGGGCTCAAACCTATTTAAAGAAGCTGTAAAGGAGAAAAGTGAAGCTGAGGTCTATACAAGTAGAGAGCTTAAGAAGTGCTTAGGAATAGCTATTAATGTGACTTCTGACTTTGATTCATTCTTATTGCTTCATGAGACTCAGAAGGAAGTATCAGGATTCATGAATTATAGAGGCCTACCTGTAAGAGGCAAGGCAGATTCATTGCATGTAGAAAATGGAATGGTTATTGATTTAAAAACAACTTCGGACGCTTCTCGATTCGAGGAGGCTATAAATCATTGGAGCTATGATATGCAAGGAGCTGTTTACTTAAAGATGTTTAACTGTGACAAATTTACTTTTATAGTAGTAGACAAGAGAACAGGAGAGGTATTAATAAGAGCTCTTAGTCCTGAAGAGCTTAAAAGAGGTCAGGATAAATTAGATAAAGCAATAGACATCTACATAGAGAATGCAGAGTCACTTAAACAATTTTACAAATAGAAATTATGAAAAAAAACAAATTAAGAACAGGACAGAAGTTATCTTTATTTTTAAGAGATATAGATTTTTGGAGGTGGGCGTTCCTTATGGGAATGGTTTATTTTCTTGTTGGTTGTAGTAAAGACGAGCCTTCAGAAGACAAAGACTGTAGCTGTAATAGAATCACAGAGGTAATAGTTAATCCTACTACAGGAAGACATACTTTAAAAGGAAACAATATTTGTACTAATGCTCCTTATTCTGCCGTAGATACTGATAAGATTTACTCAGTAGGAGATTTGAAATGTAATTTATAGATATGACACCAAAAGAAAAAGCAGTATGGTTAGTTGATTTTTTTAATAGATTTAACCTAACAACCTATGAAAAGAAAGAATGCGCTTTAATATGTGTTGATGAAATAAATGATGAATTAACTTTTTGGAGTGGAGGTTCAAAATTAGGTGAATGGGAAAAAGAAAGATTTAACTATTTGCAAGAAGTTAAACAAGAAATAGAATTACTAAAACAATAGATATGGGCATAGAGAAGCATAAAGATTATATCGAGCACTATGAAGCTACTATAGTGGATTTTAATGACGGCTTTAAGAAAGAGTACTTTAGAGATGTAATCAAGAGCAGAGAATCTCAGCAGATGTATGAGGCCTGTGCAGGAATAAAGGACGCTCTTAAATATTGTAAGAGCCTTAAAGCTGAAGAAGATGTATTATAAAAAAGACGCTGAAGCAATGAGATTTTGTTTAGATAAGGGAGTAAGAGTAATTCCTATTCCCTTATATCCTTCAGGAGATAAAATATCTTTAGAGATTCATAAAAAAGGAGCTAAGACTCAGAAGTCTAAGCTGACTTATAATAAAGACAATATGACTGCAAAAATCATAGAGTTATATCATCTTTTAGCAGTTAGAAATGGCTACTTAAAAGTGTCAAAAAAAATGACAGATTCTTAAAAGTGTCACGATTTGAGACGTGTAAGTAATTATAAACAAGCTATTTAACCTAAAACGGATAAGTATTATAAAACTACTACTTAAAGAATTATAAAACTACTATGTAATTACCTCTTATAGGTGCCTCATTAAAGTAACGTGGTTTAGGTGGAGCAGGACATAAAAACAAATTAAGAAATATGGTTATAAAATATAATCCTGTAGACAGCACAGGAGAAGAAAAAAACGGAGCTAAGTATCTTCCTAAGAGTGTCTTCTTAAGATGCTTTAAGAAAGGAAAGCTCCTTCATGTAGATAAGACTATAGCAGGCTCAGGAATGAGTCACTCCTTCTTAAACTCACTACCTAAGTCAGGAACTGTAAATATTCTTATAGCTCCAAACAGACAGGTAGTGTTAAGTAAGGAAGAGAGCTATCACAAAAACAAATCAAACTATCTGAGTAATATTCAATTCTTTTGTTCAGGCTCAGGAGATAGTGTCTTGCATAAGAAGACAGATATAGTAGTGACTACTACAGACACATGCTTAAAGATGTTTGACGAGCTATCAATGAAGAGCAAAGGGTTAGTACTTATAGATGAGTACCATTCAACTATACAGGGCTCTATATACAGGAGCTCCTTAGAAGGGTTCTTAGATAAGATTAAAAGGCAATGGCTTACAGAAGATACATGTATTACTACTGTGTCTGCTACTCCTCTATTATTTGCGAATGTAGATATAACTCTCATTCCTACTTCTTACTATAGGAGATATGACTTAATATGTAACGACAACTATAAGGAGGTTATAGAAGAAGCTAAGGACTACATAGAGAACAGCGAAGAGCACGTCATTATATTCACGAATTCAATTAAAGTAATTAGTCAATTCTCTACAAGAAAGAACGATAAGTCAGAGCTAAGAGCAGACCTTAAGGTGGGCTCTAAATTGTTAGAGAGTATCTGTAAGAGGTTCGAGTTAGTGTATAATCCTAAGTTCATTATAGGAAGCTCTCAGGCCTTTGAAGGGTTCGATATAGAAGAGAGTAATATTAGAGTATATTTCTTTCAAGATTTAGACAATGACACAGAGGAAGGCTTTAACGCAGGCAATATCTATCAGGCCATTAACAGGACGAGAAACGGATATAACTCAGCTACCTACTGTAAAGCTCCTAAGAAGGAGGTGCTCAATAGTATTGAGTCAATAGTAGAGATAGTAGAAGAGAGTAGCTTAAAGAATTATAACTATGGCTCGTACTCTCAACTAAACAGATTACCTAATTTAAATGTAGAAGATAAGTTCAGGTTCTTAAGGATACTTCAGGAAAGTAAGACGGCTTCAGGAGTTATCTATAAAGTGAATGAGGACTTACTAAACTTAGAGAAGGAGAAGGAGGTCATGATTAATAAGGGACTCTTTGCTACTGAGTATAGGGACTTCATTAGAAACAGAAATATTAACCTGATAGATACTCACTCTATACCTAAGACTGTAAGCTTAAAAAACACAAGAAATGCTCCTTACTATTGTTACATCAACAGAGATGTAATACTTCAGAATAAATTAAATGAGAAAGCTTTTATTTTTAAAGCTCCTGCAGACCATTATAAAGAAGGCTTCACGTTAAAAAAGTTAATACGCTCTTTCAGGTCACAGTATCAAGGGCATTTATGCTTTGTCAACTACATGCAGTACTATGATAATAATTTAATATTCTCTTCAGAGACTCAGAACTTATTAACCAAACATCTTAATGAAGGCACCTTAGAGCGATTCTTATGCGATTTAAAGCGTTCTTATGGTAAGAGTAAGAAAGAAGAGTTAAGAGCTCTTAGAAACTCTCCTACGAGGCTAAAGGAATTAAAAGAGAAAATCATAAGATATAAGAGAACTATTCAATTAAATGCTATAAAGCTAATAGGAGCTTTAACTAATGAGGAGATATTACTGTCAGAGAATATAGTGGTTAACAGAGACTACAATATTCTAACGAAGATAAGTATGAATGATATAGTTAGGATAGCTTCATTTATGAATATAACGGTTAAGGAGTTCGATATTAAGTCCTGTGCTCCTCGTGTAATTTATGCCTCTGCAGGATTCGAGCTTCATTCAGACTTTTATGGAGAAGACAAAGTTAATAAGGATAAGGTAAACACTTTACTTAACTTGATATCTAAAGACAATAACAGAAAGAAAACACTTTCACGTCATAAGTCTAACTTAAAATATTCATTAAAGAAGGCAGGCTTCAGGTTCGAGGTAGTAGAATTTTTAATAAACAATTTTTATGATAAGCCTAAGTCGGCTGTATTTAACTACTATACATATCATGAGGCTGAGATATGCAGGAGGGTTAACTATAAGCTCTTTGGAGGGACAGGACTAAGAAGACATGATTCACTTATCTTATTTGATTCATTATTCACAGGAGAAGAGTTAGACTCTTTCAGATACTTAGGTCAGGGAGGTTGGTTTATTCAGCAGGCTAAAACAGAAACAACAAAAGAAACAATTAAAGAAAAGCAATTAACACTATGGAACTAAAACAAAATATAGAGAAGCTCTTCAATATTGAAGACATTACAAAAAAGACGAGTACAAGGAACTACGTCACAGCGAGAATGTTATATTCCTATTACAGAAGTCAGATTATGCAGGCAGGACTTCAGGCTATAACAGATGAGTTAGGATATGCTACTCACAGTACAGTCAGTCACTTGATAAAACAGGCTAAGGCCTTATTAGAGTATGATAAGGAATTTCAAAGACAGTACTACATTATACTCAATAATATTAATCCTGAAGAGTATCTCTTAGAGGAGTATAGGAGAGAGATAAGTAGGCTACAGGTAGAGCTTCGCGAGATTGATAAGATACTACCAATGTTAAAAGAGCTACCAAAAGATAAAGTTCAGGAGGTTATAAGTAAGCTCTCTATAATAATTCAAGCAACTAAAAGAAACTTATGATATACAAAGTATGTACTTCCTGCGAAGGAATAAAGCCTATAAGTAGGTTTAATAAAAGAGGAGGAGGAAGAGAAGACTATCAGTCTAAGTGCGTCTCCTGTAACAAGGCTTACCAAAAGAGATACTTCAAAAAGAATAAAGACAAGCTTCATAAAAAAAGAAAGGAGTACATCGAATCATGTCCCTTAAGGATTCTTACTGATGTATTTAGGAGGAGGACTACTAAAGCCTTCTTATATAGGAATATATCCAAAGGAGGAGCTACAGAGGGCTTGTTGGGAGCTAATTGGAATGTAATAGAAAGATACTTTGAAGGTCTTTTTAAGGAGGGCATGAGTTGGGACAAGCCTGAGACATGGCAGATAGACCATAGGAAGCCATTAGGCAGAGTAACTACTGTTAAGGAGCTACTAAAGAGATGTCACTACACGAACCTTCAACCTCTATATCCTGAAGAGAACTTATTTAAGAGAAATAAGAGTCAGGCTCAATGGGAGAAAACCAAAGAGACAGATAAATATAAAAATCTAATAATAAAATTAAAAGAGAAATATGCTAACTAAAGAACGAGAGAGATACCTTAATAAAAACATAGAGCTTAACAAACTTTTTGGTATCAGGAAGATAGGCTCATGTATGAAGATACTTAAAGAGTATAAAGCTTCTCATAAGCAATATTCACAAGAAGGCTTCAGAGACTACTACTATAATAACATGAATAAGCTTCCTGCTTTAACAAGTATTAAGGAGATTATAATGTCATTAGGCTTTACTACTGAGGAGGCAAGGGAGTATATCGACCTGCGATTAGTAAGACAGACTTACAAAGGCCTTGAAATGGAGGTAAGAGCTTTTGATTATCTTAAGAAGAATCATAAGCTTCCTGCCTTGAGATTCGCTACACATATAGAAGACATAGAGGACTTCATAGATTTAGTAGACGATGTTAACATGTACGCCTTTCAAGTTAAGCCTATTTCTTATAAATTAGGAAGCAACGCTTCACTATTAAAAGATAGAGCTGTACATAATCATAGATATAGGGAGCTGAAGCATACAGTATTTTTTATTTACTATCATAACAACAAATTTAAAATAGAGAAAGCAATATGAATAAACTAACATTATTAGACACTAAGAGAGGCCAATGGATTAGAACTGCCTACTCCTTCATAAGTAACAGCAAAGGAACTAACGAGGCCGAAGATATTGTACAGGAGACTTATTTAAAGCTGTATGACACAGGAAAGATAGACGCTGTAGTGAGTGACTCAGGCTTCATTAATAGCTCTTACATGTACTTAGCTATACGCTCAGTAGCTACAGACTACTTAAGAATAAATCAAAAGGAGACTAAGCGAACGGTAGATATAGACGAATCTGTGTCAGGTATTAAGTCTGAAGACTACTGTGAGAATTTAGAGATATTTACAGAGCTAATAGATAAAATGAATGAAGAGGTTAACTCATGGAGTTGGTACCATAAGCAACTCTTTAAGATTTACAAAGACACAGGCTACTCTATGCAGAAGCTGTCAGATGACACTAAGATAAGTAAGACCTCTATCTTCACAACTATCAAGAGATGTAAAGAACGACTAAGGGAAGTTTTAGGAGAAGATTACGATAACTATTTAAACGGAAAACAATGAAAAATTTAACAGTAAGATTGAGAAATTATTTTTTAAAGATAATATTTAACAGAAAATTTGAAAGACATTCTGAGCTAATAAAGGAAAACATAGAGATAAGGAATGAGAACAGCAAACTGTCAGAAGACATATCTTTACTTATCAATAACGAGGACGTAAATTCAGAGGAGATTATCAAGCTAAAGATATATTATAAGCTTAGATATATGGACTACTTTGGCATCATGTTTGGAGAGGGCACTAAAATGCGTATTGAAGGATTAACTAAAGACTATCCTATGACGTGGAAAGCTTTTCATTCGTGGCTAAAGTCTGAAGGCTACCATATATATGAAGGTTGCAATATCTTCAGAGGAAGCAAATATATAACCTCATTTGACAATAAGGAAGACGCTGAATCAGGAGTTATAGAGGAGTTGATAGATGAGATTATGAAGAAAGATTCATTTAATTTTTAGTAAATAAAAGGGAGGGCTGTGTAAAAACGGTTCTTCCTTTTTTTCGTATTACATGTATCAAATAATCTAAACTATATTTATGAAGTCTAAGAAATTAACGACTATTCAGAGAATAGCTCAGTTAGAGCAGTTATTCGCTCAATCAGTACACACTATCACGACTCTGTCACGAGCTTTAAGCGAGCTTCAGCAGTATAACTTTCCTGATAGATTCAAGAGTAAAGAGCCAAAGGTAGAGGCTCATTCAGACCTACCTAAAATAGTTGAGAGAAATGCATAAAGACGAAGCTTACTACTTGTCTTTAGACAAAAGAAGTAAAGAGTATAGAAAATGGAAGGAGACTTATAAGTCTTCTAAAGGTGTTGGAGATGTTATTACAGATATAACTAAGCTAACAGGCATTCAGTACTTAACCAAAAAACTATTTGGAGAAGACTGTGGCTGTGAGGAAAGAGCAGAAGCTATAAATAAATACTATGGCAGGCCTGTCAATCCTTTAACAGAAGAAGACTATATCTTCATGCATTCACTAATAAACGGAGGTTCAAAGATAACTCCTAAGCAACAGCTACGAGCACGAGAGATTTATGAGAGAGTATTTAACATAACTCTAAAAAGCTCATGTCTTTCCTGTTCATTTGTTAAGACAGTTTACAATCCATTGGTAGTACTATTCAATAAGTACCAATAGACAAAAACTATATCGTTAACAATTTTAATCAATTTTAGTTATGGAAGAGAAGAAGGTAGACTTAAGGAAGTTTAACAGAGGTCATAAGGGAGTTTCAGGAAGGAAGCCAAAGAGCGAGGAGCTTAAACTTATAGAGACTCTTACACCTCTTCAGCCTATTGCTTTAGAGAAGCTTAGGCAAGGCATAGAGAAGGGAGACTTCAAATTCATTAAGCTCTTCTACGAATATTTCTACGGTAAGCCAAAGGAAACTAAAGACATCAAGATAACTCAAGAACAGCCTATCTTCAGCATAGACTATGATGATATTAGTGAGGACATAAAAGAGGAGGATATAGATGAGCTTTAAAGTTACTACAGCGATTAAGAAGCTCCTGAAGATGGTAGCTCGAAAGAAGGTTATTCAGGGAGGGACTTCAGCAGGAAAGACCTATTCAATAATACCTATACTAATTGACAAAGCTATAAAGGTTCCTTATAGTGAAATAAGCATAGTATCTGAGTCAATACCTCATCTAAGGAGAGGAGCTTATAAGGACTTCCTTAAGATTATGATAAGCCTTAACAGATTCAATGACTCACAGCTTAACAGGAGTACTATGAAGTACACATTTAAGAACGGCTCTTACATAGAGTTCTTTAGTGTAGACCAAGCAGACAAACTAAGAGGAGCTCGTAGGACTGACTTATATGTAAATGAGGCTAATAACATTCCCTTCGACGCTTATAATCAATTAGCTATAAGAACGTCAGGAGATATATGGATAGATTTCAATCCTACCAATAGGTTTTGGGCTCATACAGAAGTATTAACTGAGCCTGACTCAGAACTACTGAAGCTTACTTATAAAGATAACGAGGCCTTACCTGAAACTATCATTCATGAGATAGAGTTAGCAAGAGAGAAAGGAAAGACATCTGAGTATTGGGCTAATTGGTGGAAGGTTTACGGCTTAGGAGAGTTAGGTAGTTTACAGGGAGCATGTATTACAGAATGGAAGGAGATAGATAGTCTTCCTAAAGAGGCTAAGCTCTTAGGCGTGGGTTTAGATTTTGGATATACTAATGACCCTTCAGCTCTTATATCTATTTACAAATACGATAACGAATATATCTTCGATGAGGTTATTTATCAAAAGGGACTTCTCAATAGTGATATAGCTAACATTATAAACAGCAATGAACAAATAAAAAATGCCTTCATTTGGGCTGACTCGTCAGAGCCGAAGTCTATTGCAGAGCTTAAGACCTATGGCTTAAATATTGACGGAGTTAAAAAAGGGAAAGACTCTATAGTGTATGGAGTCAACCTTATCAATCAAGAGGGTATATTAGTAACTAAGAGAAGTACTAACCTAATCAACGAACTGCAGAACTACATTTGGAGGGTAGACAGAGAAGGAGTTACTCAGAATATTCCTATAGATGCTTTTAATAATTGCATAGATGCAGGGCGTTATGGCTTCGTTAGTTTAATGGCTAACAAACACAAAGGAGAGTATCATCTTTGGTAGAGATACATAACTACAACTTAAACGTATTACATATATGAAGATTACAGTTAAAGACTATATAGAGTACAGCAAGCTACCTGAAGGAGTATCTGAGGAGAAGGCTGTCTCTACTTTATTAGGATTCGATATTAAAGCTTTAAGCTTAAAAGATGCTGAGAAGTTACTTGAAGAGATACGTCAATGGTTCTTTAAAGAGAACAGAGACTTTAGTCCTACCTTTACTCATGAAGGAGTAGAGTATGGATTCATACCTGACTTAGACTCAGGTATAACTTACGGAGAGAATCAGGATTTGTGTAAGTATATCTCAGACACTAATGAACTGCATAGAGCTATGGCTGTAGCTTATAGACCAATCACATCTAAGCAGGGTTCTAAGTATTTAATAGAGCCTTATGAAGGTAGCAATAAGTATGCTTCAATAATGTTAGATGTAGACGTGGAGGTAGCTTTAGGTATGAAGGTTTTTTTTTGGAGTTTAACAAACGAATTGGAGAGATATATCCTGAAATATTCGACAGCTCAGGAGAGTCAACAGAGTTCGGACTTAAGTGGAGCTCATACAGAGGCCTCTATACTTTAGCTCAGGGAGATGTTAGAAGGTTTGAAGAAATTAGTAAGTTAGGTTTACATCAATGTCTTTTATACTTAGCTTATGAATCGGACAAAGCACAGGAACTAAATAAAAAAATAAAAAAATAATGCAAGGATTTTATAACTTTATAGATACGCTTAAGACAGAGCTCAGTAGTAACGACTTCGTTAATACGGTTACTTATGGAGACATAACGAGAGTAGACCTAAATAAGAAGACTATCTTTCCTCTTAGTCATTTCTTAGTTAACAGCGTCTCTTACGATGAGAGTGTACTTACTTATAATGTAAGCTTACTCTGTATGGATATAGTAGATATATCTAACGATGATACGATAGACATATTCAAAGGAAACGATAATGAGCAGGACGTGTTCAATACACAGCAGGACGTAATTATTAAGACATTGGATAAGCTTAAGTCAGGAGATTTATACATACTGAAGTATCAGTTAATAGGTAATCCTAACTTAGAGCCATTCGTAGACAGATTTGAGAACAGGTTGGCAGGTTGGACTGTTACTTTTGATTTGCAGGTTATAAATGACAGAGCATGTTAAATAAGAATGTACAGAAAGCTCTTCAGGAGTTTAAGAGTAGAGTTATTCAGCAGGCACGCTCAAGACTAACCAAAGGCAATAAGAACGCTTCTAAGGAGCTTTATGATTCTCTTAGTGGTAATGTAACAGTAAGTCCTAATTCATTCGGCTTAGAGTTCTATATGAATCCTTACGGAGTATTTCAAGATAGAGGAGTCAAGGGTACTAAGTCAGGCTCTTCATTAGATAACTTCAGTTATAAAGAGTCTTCTAATTTAGTAGGAGTAGAGTATCATACAGGAGCTCTGTCTAAATGGGCAAAGATTAGAGGCATACAGCCAAGAGGTAAGAGTGGGAGATTTGGCTCTTACAGAACTATGGGCTTCATATTAGCAAACACTATAAAACAAAGAGGCATAAAGCCTTCTCTCTTTTTTACTAAGCCATTTGAAGAGGCCTTCAATGATTTACCTGAAGACCTTATTGAAGCGTACGGATTAGACGTAGAAGAATTTTTACAACAGTCATTAACAAGTAACTTAAATTAACATGAACAGAATACAGTCAAGGAGTCCTTACTTCGTAAAGCATACAGAGACCAACTTAACCTCAGCTATTTTAGAGGTTTGGATATATACAGGAACGCGGACAACTTCAAGACCTGCTTCAGCTACAGCCACTCTACAGATAGAGGCTTATGATGAGGTAGTAGTCTCAGACATATCACAGTTCGTGTCTGACGAGGTATCTATAATATTTGACGGCTCTTACTCAGACTCTTTAATGGTTTGGGTTGACTATCAGTTAACTCCTTTTGTTTTAGAGGTAGAGCAAACTCCTGAGACTTTAGTGGCCTTAGAGGGCTTCGTAGGGTTTAGAGACTTTCAGGACGGAGCTCAGAATATCTCAAGAGCAGACGACACTAATAAGCTATTAATGTCTAACAGGATTATCTATAGACCTGCAGGAGCTTATATTAATATACCTGTACTAAAAGACTCTTCATATATTGTAGGGTTTGAGAACGCAGGAGGAGAAGTATTATATCAGGAGTCTATAACAAACTCTTTGGTGTCTTCTACTCGATTAAGCTATATGAATGACTCAGGTACAGCAGGCTTAGATTCTTTTATAGATAGAGTTATAGCAGACGGAGGTACTGTAGTAGAATCTTCATGCCTTAAGAATTTATTATGCAATGATTTTGCAGGCCTTTCAAGAATATCAATAGACGGAGAGATTATTACTGTAAAGACTTTAGAGCCTTCTAAGTATCCTTATTATAAATTAACATTCATTAATAAGTTTGGAGCTCTACAGGACATGTACTTCACAGGTAAGTCACAGAAAAAACTAAACGCTACAGCAGGCTCTTCTTATAGGCGTAATACTTTAGTAGATGACTCGTATAGTATAAACAAACATGTTAAACTAAATCAAACTAAGAACGGAGTAGAGTCTCTGTCTTTAAGTACAGGATTTTTAGACGAGGGACATAACGAGGTCTTTAGACAGATTCAACTCTCAACGGCTTTATGGATTGAAATAGACGGAGTGACTCTTCCTGTAGAAGTTAAAGACTCAGGAATGGTGTATAAGACTTCTGTAAATGATAATCTTATAGCTTTTAAGATAGATGTAGATTTTGCTTTTAATACTATTAATGACATTAGATAAATGAATAAAATAGAGCTAAGAATAGACGGAATTAAGACGGAACTCTTTGAAGATGAGGTAATATCTATTACTCAAACTATCAAGAACGTAAAAAAGATTGATACTATCTTCACAGATTACTCTCAGGACTTCTCTCTTCCTGCCAACTCTATTGAAAATCAACGTATCTTTAAGAGGTACGAGAATATAAATATAGTAGGAGGCTATGACAATAGAGTAAAGCATGTAGCTACTATCAGTATGAACGGAGTCTTATTCAAGAAGGGCTATGTACAGATTAATAACGTAATAATCAAGAACGGTATAGCTGAGTCATACTCTATAAGATTTATAGGAGGGCTTAGCTCTCTTAAAGGAGCTCTAAAGCAGAACAAATTATCTTCTCTTACTGTCTTAGATAGTGCTGAGAACTCTTTTTCTGTGACATCTACTTCTATTAAAAACTTACTACAGAGAGATGCTAACTTCACCTCAGCTACAGTCCCTAATGGATTCGACTTATTGGCTTCTCTTATATCTACAGAGGGAGGTATATTTTTTGATTCTGTAACTCATACAAATGACACTCCTAACGCAGACTATAACGGAGGCACAGACAACGGATTATACTACAAGAATCTTAAGCCTTCAATAAGACTTAACGCTATTATAAGAGCTATAGAAGATACCTACGGAATAACATTCTCTTCAGACTTTTTCAAAAACGATGCTAAGCCTGAGATGAACAATCTCTTTATGTATCTTAACAAAGAGAAGGGAGAGCTTAAAGTAGAAGACGATAACGACTCTTACTTATTAAGTAACTACTCTTATCTTAATTGGACTTCAGTAGACGGAGCGAGTACGCAGTCTTCATGGTATGATATTACATCTAATTCAGCAGGTAGAATAACGGTAACTCCTGACACATTTCCTACAATCATGACAGGCTGTACTATGACTATCACTCCTGACGACACAGCTTTAGAGTATCAAATAAGAATATACAAACTATCTACAGGAGAGAGTCTTATAGATGAGTGGAGGACAGGAACCTCTACTTTAGACTTCTCAGGCAGTACTCTTTCAGGAGACTTAGTTTTTAGAGTAGGAATAGAAGGAGATAATAATATAGAGATAGAATTAGACTACGCTATAACAGGAACTTCAAATGATTTTCAGCTAACAAGTAACGCTCAATCTTTTGAGACTATACCTTATTCTGTAGCTAACAATCTTCCTGACATGACTATAGAGAAGTTCTTAAAAGGACTGTTCACTATGTTTAACTTAATAGCTTATGAAGGAGCTTCAGGAGAGATAGTAGTAGAGACTTTTGTAGATTACGTAGCTTCAGGAGTAGACACAGATATAACAGAGTATGTAGACGACACTACGGTAAGAGTAGACGGCTCTTATCAGTATGCAGGAGTTAAGCTTAGCCATGCAGAGGCAGGAGATAAGAACTCTTTAGCAGAAGACAACTTTCAAGGTAAACCCTTTGGAGAGTTCTCTTATAGTGCTGTGGAGATAAATACAGGAGGAGCTGAATATGAGTTAAGTACTCCTTTCTCTATAATACAATATAGAAGGCTTACAGATGACGTAGACGGTTCTAACACAGATATTCAAATAGGAGAAGTAGTAGACTCTAATGATAACTCAATAGTAACTAAACCTATCTTATACTATCCTCAGAAGTTAGATATCTCTTTTGCTCTTAAGACTTCTGCATCAACCTCAGAAGAAGTTACAGGAGTAAACATTCCTACTAATACTGTAGAGCTTTATAGTGTGGACTCAGACTTAACTATAACCTTTGGAGTAGAGACATCTCCTTATAATAGAAGTAGAGCTTTTACAGGCACCTTATGGAGTACTTACTACAATAGGTTTTTATCTCCTATATTCAATATAAGAAATAGACTTATAAAAGTAGAAGCGAGCCTTCCAATAAAGATACTCACTTCGTTTACTTTAAGAGATAGATTTGTTTATAAGAATATTCCTTACAGAATTAATTCTATTAAGACTAATCTTCAGACAGGACAGAGCTCTATAGAGCTTTTAACGGATACGGTTTTTGTGAATGAGGAATTCTCAGTAGCTGTTATAGGGAACGCTCCTGTAATTACTATAACAGGCTCTAATCCTGACACTGTCAACGCTTCAGGTTTTCCATATTCAGATGCAGGAGCTACGGCTACAGATGTAGAAGACGGAGCACTATCTGTGACGACTATTCAGGACTTAACAGATATATCTACTGTAGGTACTTACTATGTAAGATATAGAGCCATTGACTCTGACAATAATGTAACAATAGCTAAGAGAACGGTTATAGTAGAAGATACTACAGCTCCTGCGATATTAACGTGGACATATAACAGCAGGACATCATCAACGGTAACGGTCAACTATGACGTTTCAGACGGAGGGACAGGCATTCAGTCTTTACAATTTTGGTATAAGGAAGTTTCGTCTTCAGATTGGATTCTTAAGAACACTACTCAAGGAGCAGGAGCATCAACTTTAACCTCTACATTCCAATATAAAGGACTTACTTCAGGTGTTAACTACGATTTTAGAGTAGTAGCAAAGGATTTAGTCCTTAATGAGAGTACTTCAGGGACTATTAATCAATCAACTTTATAAAATGAGGCAAGAGATAGACATAGTAGATACATTAAAACTACTTAGGGAGCATGATTTTGAAGGCTTCTCGTATTACATAGAGGTAGCGAAGGGCTTAAATAAGAGGCCTACTACATTAAAAGAGGGAATTAATCAAATAAGAAGAGCGTTCAAATGGCAGATAAGAAGAAGGTAATAGATTTACAGGTAAATAGTAATGCTAAAGACGTTACTAAAGATGTAAAAGGATTAAACGAAGAGTTAAAATCAGTAGAAACTACTAACGAGAAAGGCTCTAAGTCGTTTGAAGGTCTTAATAAGTCATCAAAATTAGCCTCTACAGGAATAAAAGGAATAGGAACTGCTATGAAAGTAGCAGGAATAGGTCTTATAGTTAGTGCTGTAGCAGGATTAATGGCTGTATTTAGCAAGAATCAGAAGGTTATAGACACTTTAACTACTGCTATGAACTTCTTACAAGTAGGATTCACTACGGTCTCAGACGCTATATCTACAGCTTTCAGCAAGGCTTCTGAATTAACAGGAGGCTTCGACGCTTTAGGAAAGGTTATGAAGGGCTTAATTAACTTAGCTATAATTCCATTAAAGATTCAATTTAACCTTCTTAAAAGTGGCTTACAATCGCTTAAGGTAGCTTATGAGAAAGTCTTCGGAGATGACGAAAGTGTAGAGAAGGCTAAGGCAGACTTAAAAGAGACTCAGGCTCTTATTCAGGAATTAGGTAAAGACTTCGTAAAAGCAGGAAAAGATATAGCAACAAACTTTGGAGAAGCTATAGGAGAGGTAGGAGATGTTATTAAAGGAGTAGCTACTGAGATAAGTAATATTGACGCTTCAAAAATATTGGAGACTGCTAAAGCTATGAAGGACTTAGTTAAGGCTTCAGAGATAGCTCAGGCTCGTCAAACAGGACTTATAGAAGAGTATGACAGGCAGGCTGAAAAGTTAAGACAGATAAGAGACGAGGAGCGAAATACAATCGACGAAAGAAGAAAGGCTAACGAAGACTTAAAAGCTGTATTAGAAGAGCAGACAAAAACAATGCTTAAACAGGCTGACGTAGTTGTAGCCAACGCAAGAGCTCAGTTCGATGCTAACAAAAACTTAGAAAATGAAGTAGCCTTAATTAACGCTCTGTCAGAAAGGAAAGGAGTCTTAGCACAAATAGAAGGATTCATATCTGAGCAGAAGGCTAACGACTTAGCTTTAGATAAAGAAGCTATAGAATTAATAGAGACGAAGGCAGAAGCTGAGAACTCATTAGCTATTCAAAAAAAGAGATTCACAGCAGAGCAGATTACAGACGATGAGATGAGAATAGAGGCTCTTAAGTTAGTCTTAGAAGAAGAGAAGATATTAGAGCTTGAAAGATTAGAGAATAAGAAGTCACTTTTTAAGGAAGGGACTCAGGCTTATGTAGATGCACAGATAGAACTGAATGAGAAAAAACAGGAATTCTACGAAGCTGAAATAGAATTAGAGACTGAAAGAAAGGAGCTTTTAGAAGAGAAGAAATTAGAAGAGAAGGAGAAGGCTGAAGAGGAGAGATTAGCAGAGATAGATAGACTTAAAAATATAGCAGAAGAGAAGGTAGCTTTAGAACAGGAAGAAGCTGACAAGAAGAAGGCTATTAATGAGCAGTACCTTTCTTTCGCTCAGGGCTTTACAGGTCTTTTAGGAGAGATAACAAAAGGGAATAAGGCAGTAGCTTTAGCGGGGTTAGTTATAGAGAAGGGTTCGGCTATTGCTAAGGTCATAACTTCTGCTCAGGAATCTATAGCTATTCAAAACAGTAATGAAGCTAAGATACCGTTCTTACTTCCTTCTCCTACAGGAGTAGCTATTCCTAATCCAACTAAGGCAGTATCACTTCCTAAGACAGCTACTCAGATAGCTAAGACTAAAATAGGAGCAGGTTTGAGTATAGCAAGAATTACAGCTACTTCATTATCATCTTCAGGAGGAGGAGTCTCAGGAGGAGGAGCTTCAGGAGGAGGAGGAGCTACTTTTTCTCAAGGTGCTCAGACGGACAACTTTGATAGTATAGGCTCAGATACTCCTTCAAATATAGCTCAGGCTAATAACAACTCTAACTCTCAGCCTGTGCAAGCCTACGTAGTTTCTACTGAAATAGCCTCAGCTCAGGCTCTTGAAAGGAATAGGATTGATAATGCAGGCTTTTAAAGAATTGATATAATTAACAAAATAATACGTTTTAATAATATGGAAGATAACATAGATTTAGTAGAGCTGTTCATAGATGAGACAGACGATAAAGACGGAATTTTCGCTATAAGCTTTGTTCATGAGCCTGCTATAGAGGAGGACTTTATACATTTAGCACAGCACGAAATAAAGTTTCAGTCTATAAACGATGATAAGAGATTGGTAGTAGGATTAGCTTTAGTACCTGAAAAGAAGATATTAAGAGTTAACAAAGGCAAGAAGTTTAATGTAATGTTTTCAAAAGAGACAGTGCTAAAAGCCTCTCATTTGTACATGAAAAATCTTAACCTATCTAACACTACAACTAATCACGAAAGCAAGGTAAGAGACGTTACTGTAGTAGAATCATGGATTATAAATGACACTAAAAATGACAAGATAAACACCTACGGACTAAAAGCAGTTCAGGGAGGTTGGGCTGTTATATTTAAGGTAGAGAATGATGAGGTGTGGCAGGAGGTTAAAAACGGAACTTACAAAGGATTTAGTGTAGAAGGAAAGTTCTCAGATAAATTAGTAGAAGCTTCTGTAGTTTATGATGACTCAGTAATGACAGAGAAGAGAGCTGAAGAGCTTTTAAAACTAAATAGAGAACTAACAGAGGAAGAGGCTAATGAAGTCTTAGACCTTATAAAAAGCACTTTAGCATAATGGCAGACGTAATAGATTTTCAAGCTGTAGACGGTTCTTATCAGGAAAGTGTTTTAAAGAACTTAAAAGCGTTAGCAAGAAACTCAGGAGGAGGAGGAGACACAGGCCAAAGAATTAATAAGTTTGGAGAGAACTTAGATATAGACACGGGCACCCCTGAAATAGTCGCGTACTTTGGAGGAGCTTATAATCCTCAGACGGCTGTAATAAGTACAGCAGGAACTTTCACGATAACTTATAACAACGGGACTGACGGCTCAGCAGGAATCGGAGCAAGAGTACTTCTTATAACTTATATTGATGAGAATGATAACGAAGTAGACGGATATCATACTTTAGGGAGCTCAGGCTCTGACGTTACAACTTTCTTAGGTAAGGGAATTAATAGAGCTGTAGTTGTTTCTTTTGGGACAGGATATTACAATCAAAATAATATAACTATAACAGCTACTGTAGGGGGTTCTACTCAAGCTATGATACCTCTTCAGTTAAGTGTTACTCAACAATGTTTATATCACGTACCAATAAATAAGACTCTTTCACTAAGCTTTATACAGATAAACGTAATAAAGACTGCAGGAGGACAGCTTCCTATAGTAAATGTTAAGCTATACTCTTATTCAAGAGTAACAGGAGGAAGATATACTGTAGCTGACTTCGATATAGACTCGAGTTTAGAGAATAGTAGAGTAATTAATTACGGAGTACCTATCACTTTTACAGGGAGAGAGGTAGTCTATTTAGAAGCTTCTACAGACCAAAATAACACTAAGGTTTTCGCAAGATTTTCAGGAATATTAACAAACTCATAAATATGGAAGCTAAATACTGTAAAAGAAAAAATACATACACTATTGATAAGTGCGAAGGTTGTAAGTGTGACTTTGAGAGAGCTCAGGGAATAGGAAGTCTAACAGGACAGGTAGCCTATCCACAGATTAAATAGTATTATCAAAGAATTGATATAGAGACGCGAAGCACTCGTCTTGTATTTATAATTAATATTAACAAATAAACATTTATGAACAAAGCAACAGAAACACTTAATAAACTTAAAGTTTTATTAGGAATGGAAGTAGCTTTTGAATCTGCAAAGTTAGAAAACGGAACTGTATTAGAAGCTGAGAGCTTTGAGGCAGGGAACGAGGTTTTTATAGTAACAGCAGAGGAAAAAGTAGCTTTACCTGTGGGCTCTTACACTATGGAAGACGGTAAGGAATTAGTAGTAGCTGAAGAAGGATTAATCTCTGAAGTTAAAGAAGCTAATACTGAAGAAGCTCCTGTAGAAGAAGTACCTGTAGAAGAAGAAGCTGAATTAGAGAGAGTAGAGACTGCTCCTAAGAAAGTAGTAACTACAACTTCAGAGGAAGTACACTTCTCGTCAGAAGAGCTTAAAAGCCTATTCGATGAGGTAGCAGAACTTAAGTTAGCTCTATCTAAAGTTTTAGAAGCTAAAGCTACAGAGTTATCTGTAGAGGTAGAAGAAGAAGCTGAGGTTAAGACTGAAGTAGAATTATCAAAGGACGAGGAAGCTACTAAGCTTTTCGCTCATAATCCAACAAGAAAAAAAGAAACTAAACTAATCAAAGGTAAGCTCTCAAAAAAAGAGATAATCTTTCAAACAATTAACAACGCTTAAAATATGGCAACTACAACAAGTATCACAACAACTTATGCAGGAGAGCACGCAGGTAAATTTATCTCAGCCTCTCTATTAACTGCTAACACTATCATGAATGGTGGAGTAGAAGTTAAACCTAATGTAAAGTACAAAGAGGTAATTTCAAGAATCGACACAGACGGTCTTTTAAAAGACGGTACATGTGACTTTACGGCTACTTCTACTGTTACAAAAACAGAAAAAATATTAGAACCTAAATCGCTTCAGGTTAATTTACAAATCTGTAAAACTTCATTAAGAAATGATTGGCAGGCTATCGAAATGGGCTTCGGAGCTTCAGACGTTATGCCTAAGTCTTTTCAGGATTACTTAATCGGATACGTAGCTGATAAAACAGCTTCAGCAGTAGAGACAGCTATATGGAGTGGAACTGCAGGAGGAAACGGTTCTTTCGCAGGATTTGAGACTTTACTATCTTTAGATGCAGACCTACCTTCAGCAAATGAAGTAACAGGTATTACTGTAACTTCAGGAAACGTTATTGCAGAAATGGGTAAAGTAGTTGACGCTATTCCTACTACTATGTTTGGTAAAGATGACGTTCTTTTATATATCTCTCAGGACGTGTATAGAAAGTATGTTAGAGCTTTAGGAACTTTAGGACACATCGACAGATTCAACAATCAAGAGATTGATAATTTAGTATTTGACGGAGTTAAAATCTTTGTAGCTAACGGAATGTCAGCAAATACAATGATTTGCACTCAGAAGAGTAACTTATACTTCGGTACAGGATTACTTTCAGACCACAATGAAGTATCTATCTTAGATATGGCTCAGTTAGACGGTTCTCAGAATGTACGTTATATTGCTCGCTTCACAGCAGGAGTTCAATATGGTGTCGTTGAAGATATCGTGACATACGGAATTACAAACGCTGTTAACTAAGAAATAACTAACAGTATAATATAGTATCAGGGAAGGTTAAGAAATTTTCCTTCCCTTTTTTAATAATAATCAGGAAATAAATTTCCTACAATACATAATAAATATGGCATGCGATTTAAGTACAGGACGCTCTCAGGCGTGTAAGTCAGTTGGAGGTCTTAAGCATATAGAGTTAGCTAACTATAATTCAGGAGGAGCTACTTTTTCTGCAGACGGTTCAATAGCTACGTTAGTAACATCTACTACTTTTTATAAATATGATTTAAGAGGAGCTAACAATACAATAGACGAAGTAGGAGAGTCATCAAGAGACAATAATTCTGCCTTCTATACAATATCAGGAACTATTCAGCTACCTTATCAGGATGAAGATACTCGTCAAGAATTAGAGACTGTAGCTAAGACAAGAGTCTTTCTAATTACTGAGGATTTTAACGGAGTAAGAAAGCTTTACGGTTTAGATGACGGCTTAGATGTCTCTATAGGTGCAAATTCAGGTGCAAATATGGGAGACTTCAACGGATACTCTTTGACTTTTTCAGGAATTAATACACAGTTAGCTCAAATGGTAGACGGAGCTACAGGAGTCTCTTTAGCAGTAACTCAAATAACTCCTAACTAATGGCCTGCGATATCAGTAAAGGGCGTTTAGTACCATGCAAGAACGCAGGAGGATTGAAGGCTATTCATTTTATTAATTTTAACTCAGCACTATATGAAGACTTAGAGTTAGACGCTACGACTGAAGAAGTTACAGGCTTCTCATCGTCTAATATAAGCTTATATAAATATGAGTTGAGAGGAGCTAATAATATGATAGAGACAGGAGAGACTAATGGAGATAATAACTCTGCTTTTTGGACAGGGACAGGAGCTCTACAGTTAGCTTCTCAGAACGCTGTAACTCGAAAGGAAGTTAAGCTTATGGCTTACGGAAGACCTCACGTAATTACAGAGGGGTGGGACGGAGTATTTAAACTATATGGAGCTCAGAATGGTTGTAACGTAGCAGTAAATACAGACTCAGGAACTAACTTAGGAGATTTTAACGGATATTCTGTTAATATCACATGCTCTGAAAAAGAGCCTGCTTTTATAGTTAGCTCAGCAATCATAGGAGACACATTTGAGTCTACTATAGTAGTTGGAGTATAATAAAATAAACTTAGTAAAATGAAGAGGCTCTTAATTGAGTCTCTTCTTGTTTTAAAACGTCACAGAAAGTGACAAATATGAAAAAGTGTCACGATTTGAGACGTGTATCTTACTGATTAACAGCCATTATGAGCAAAAGAGGGTTACTTTATAGAACTACTATATAACTATCTTACAGGGTATCTCACTTTTTTGAGCTGTATTATATTTGGGGAGCTTATTTTTTAAATGATATATTTTACAAAATAAATCGTATTACTTATATGATAACACTACAGGAATCAGGAGATGCACAGTCTTTTAAATTTATAGGAAGGGACGGAGTTCATTCTTTCGCAAGATTTACAGATGAGCAGTCGAATGTTAGCTATTGGATTGACTTGAACGGTATAACTGTTCAGGCAGACTACAATGAAATATCTACAGCTTTTGCTTTTATAATAGAAGACCATACATATAGCTTAAAAGTATATTCAAGCTCAGGAGATGCCTTTCTTACTTTGTCAGGCAGAGAAGTAACAGCAGTTACAGATGAAAGAGCTTTAGAGGGTACTGTCTTATTTAAAGACTTAGTTTTAGGAGTGCCTGTAGTAGATAATACTTCAGGAAACTACTCAGACGTAGTAGAGAATGTAACAATAAACGAATATACAATCTTAGATTAATATGGAAGAAAATCAGTATAACATAGAGATAGTAAACCTATCTTCATATACATCTCCTCTAATAGTAGAGAATGATAGAGACGAGGTTATAGAGTATGGAGAAGATAACAACTACTTTCAGTATCTTATAGACAGGTTTATAGGCTCTACGACCAATCAGGCAGTCATAACTCAAATATCTAAAAAGATATATGGCAAAGGAATAGACGCTTTAGACTCAAGCAGAAAGCCTGAGCAGTACGCTCAAATGAAGAGTTTGATTAAAGCTAAAGATTTAAGAAAGATTATCTTAGATAGAAAGCTTTTAGGAATGGGAGCTATTCAAGTAACTTATAAGAGTAAAAAAATACACTCTATTAGTCACTTTCCTATGGAGACACTTAGAGCAGGAAAGCCTAATGATGAAGGAAAGGTGGAGAAATGGCTCTATCATGAGAATTGGACAGAAAAAAAGAGAGGTGACGATATTCAAGCTTTTCCTATTTTTGGAAGCTCTAAAGGAACTAAGACAGAGATATATATAGTATCTTCTTATACTTCAGGATATTATTTTTATCAGCCTGTAGATTATGCAGGAGCTCTACCTTATGCTTACTTAGAGGAGCAGATAGGAGACTACCTTATCAATGATATTAACTCAGGATTCTCAGGAACTAAGATAGTAAACCTTAATAACGGAGTACCTGACAAAGAGACTCAGAGAAGAGTTAAAGCAGACATTCAGCGTAAATTCGCAGGAGCAAGAGGAGATAAAGTTATAGTAGCTTTTAACAATAACTCAGAGTCAGCTACTACAGTAGAGAGTCTTCCTTTAGATAACGCTCCTGAACATTATGCTTATTTGTCAGATGAGTGCAGAAACAAACTTATAACAGCTCACGCTGTAACCTCTCCTCTTTTATTAGGAATAAGAGACACAGGAGCAGGCTTAGGAAGTAATGCAGACGAGATTAAGAACGCTTCTTTATTTTTTGATAACACAGTAATAAAGCCTTATCAGGAAGAGGTTACAGACGCTTTAAGTGAAATCTTATCAGTCAATGATATATCTTTAGACTTATACTTTAAAACTATACAGCCTTTAGAGTTCATAGATACTGAAGGAATGACTCAAGAACAGGAAGAAGAGCAGACAGGCGTAAAGATGAGTAAGGAGCATGATTTTGATGATAAAGAGATGTTAGACAATCTTAACGGAGAAACTATAGACGCTGAAGAGTGGGAGTTGGTAGATTCGAGAGAGTATTCAGAAGAGAACTCTGACGTAGTCTCATGGGCAAACGAGAAGATAGCCACTAAGCTGTCTTTAATTCAAATGATTAAGAATGTTATAAAAAGTAATCCTAACGGAGACTCTTCTTTAGATAAGAGCTTCTATAAGGTTAGATATACTTATCAGGAGAAGTACGCTTCAGGTAATAGCAGAGAGTTCTGTAAGACCATGATGAGCAGAACAGGAAAGGGAGTAGTCTATAGAAAGGAAGATATAAACCAAGCTTCATTCTCAGGAGTAAATAAGTCACATGGGCATAAAGGCAAATCATATTCTCTTTTTCAGTACAAAGGAGGCGTGAACTGTGGCCATTTCTTTCAGGAGGAGTTATACAGATTGAAGAGTAAGACGGAGAAATATATCTCAAAAGGAAAGGAAGTAGATAAAATACCTTCTACTTATACTCCAAAAGGGACAGAATATGATAAAAGCAAAATAGCACCAAAAGACATGCCAAACAACGGACATCACCCAAACTACAATAAATAAGATGAAAGCACTTTTTATAAGCACTCAAGATTTAAAGCGTCATAGCATAATGAATGGAAACGTAGACGCTACTAAGTTTACTCCTTATATAGAGCAGGCTCAGGACATACATGTACAGGCCTATATAGGGACTGACTTATATGAGAAGCTTCAGGCTCTTATTATTGCAGGAACTATAGGAGACGAAGCTAACGCTGTCTATAAGACGCTTTTAGATGACTTTATAAAGCCTATGTTAGTTCAATGGAGCTTAGTGATGTTTATTCCTTTTGGAGGCATTACGTTAGCTAATGGAGGCTTATACAAGCATAGCTCAGAGAACTCTGAGACGATAACTAAAGAAGAAACGGACTATCTTCAGGAGCAAGTAAGAATAACAGCTAACAGTTATACAGATAGATTAGTACAGCACCTATGTAATAATTCTACTTTATATCCTGAGTTTACAACTAACACAGGTTCAGATATAAGTCCTAATCACAGAACTGACTTTTTAAATTGGGTAATATAAAAAATATGACTATACCAAAATTCTCATTAATTCCTTCAGGAAAGAAGGTAGATAAGCTTTATAGTCCCCTTCCTGCTGACGGAGGATGTGACTTTACATACATAAGAACTTATGAAGGCACTTATACAGATAAGGACGGTTTAATTAAAACAGCTGTAGCAGGAGAGCCTCGATTTGATTATAGAAATACAGAGAGAGTTACCGAAAAAAACATACTTAGATTTTCAACTACAAATCCTTCTTTGATTTATGCAGGAGGAATATCAGGAGTAGAGAATACCTTAGCTACAACTCCATTAGGTAACACTACAGAAAGGGACGGAGGAATGATATTAGATATTACTTTATCAGGAACTATATCTCATGAATTTCAACACACTCTGTTAGAGGCTTTAACAGTAGGAGAGACTTATACTTTAAGTATATGGATTAAGTCTGCTTTTACGAGTGATTTTCAGTTAGGCTATGTGGATAATTTTACTGCTATAGAAAGTATTAATGCTGTCCCTTCGGGTTTAGACGAATGGGAGAGGCTAACACATACATTCACAGTCCCTGCAGGAGTTGTGACCCTACCTCGAATAAGATTCAACGGATACTCTAATGGTAATGACGGAGAAACTTATAAACTTTGGGGAATGCAATTAGAGATAGGAGACGAGGCTACAGATTATAGTGAGAGCTTTTACCCTTCTTATAAATACAATAGAGGGCTATTAAAATGTCCTGAATTATTAATGGAGTACGCTCATCAAAATTTAGTTAAATATTCAAATGATTTTAGCACGTCATGGACTTTAACAAATGTTGCTCGAACTCTTAACGCTACGATATCTCCTACAGGAGAAATGAATGGCGTAGAGATAAAAAATACTAATCCTTCGAACTGCATGATTTATCAAGCTATTTCATGTACTGCTTCTACAGAATATACTATCTCTTTTTGGGTTAAGTTAGGCTCTATGCCTCGCAATAGATTTAGAGCGATGCTTTATGATGAAACTAACGCTGCATATTTTGAAGATGACTTAATGCCTTATGATTTAAAGACTGACGAATGGACGAGAATAACTCATACTGTAACTACTCCTGTGGGTTGTCTTTCTTTTAGATTATATCCTTTCAGGAATAATAGCTTCTCAGAAATGGAAGGACTGACTTATTATCTATACGGGGCTCAGGTTGAATTAGGTGCTGTAGCTACTTCTTATATTCATAATGTAGATAATACGCAAAATACAAGAGCTTTAGACAGGGTTAATCCTGTTACAGGTGTAGACGTGACATCTCCTGATTGGACTGTCTTTTTAGATATAAATTTAGATGAGGCTTTTGAATCAACTAATAGATTAAGTATAGGTGACGGCACAACGAATAATAATATTCAGCTTTTACATATAGACTCATTAAATTCCGTTAGAACAGCGGTCTACATAGGAGGCTCTTCTACAGGCTACACTTATGACGCTGACTTAGGTACGATAGGGAGAAGAGTTAAAGTGGCTATGGTATCTACAGCAGAAGGTTATGACGCTTATTTTAATGGGGCATTTGCAATATCTAAGACATCAGGCAGAGTAGATACTTCTTCTTATTCAGATATAGGATTAGACAACGGAACGAGCAATTATACAAACGGCAGGATAAGAGAATTTAGCTATTATGATACTAACCTATCCCCTGCAGAATTAATAGAATTAACAACACTTTAGAAATGAGCGATAACATAGAGTACATGAAAAAAAATTGGCTTACATTCTCTAACGTGGTTGTTTTGGTTAGCTTTATGCTTTATCAGGCTAAGTGGCAGGAGAGAGTAGACTCTCAAATATCCTCTTTGCAGATAGAGGTAGCTAAGCATACTTCCGATAAGGACGCTCATAGGCCTTTAGGGACTTCTATTCAATTATTTGTACCTCGTACAGAGTTAGACGGTAGATTAGAAAGCATCATGAGGACTTTAGAGAAGATTGATAAAAAATTATAATATGAAAGATAAAATCACATATTTAGACTTAGTGATACCTGTATGCGTCTTATATCTTACAGGCCTATGTCTTTGGAGTTATTTTGTTAATGGAAGATACTACAGCTACCCTATTTTCGATGTGTTTTTAGTTTTAATTTTAACTTCATTTTTAGGAGTTAGTATTATATCTTTACTGAGAGATATAGATAGTTTAATAGGCTTTAAAAATATAACTAAATACATAGAAGATGAAATTAACAAAGAACTTCGATAAGAGTGAGTTTAATTGTAACTGTGGCTGTGATATGCCTGACGATGTATTAGAGAATATAAAGTTATTAGCAAAGGAACTTCAGGTAGTAAGAGATTACATAGACGAGTCTATAACAATTAATTCAGGCTACAGATGTTTAGAATATAACAGAAGCGATGCAGTAGGCTCTAATGATGCTTCACAGCATCCAAAAGGAAAAGCAGGAGATGTAGTAGCTAAATCATATACTCCTGACGAGCTTTATAACGTAGTCAAGAATATAAAGCTAAATCCATTTCTATCTGAGCCTTTAGCTATTAACGGAATAGGGCGTTATGATACTTTCACTCATTTAGACATTAGAGACAATGTAGCTGAGTGGGACAATAGGACTAAATAATCGTATTAACTATATGAAATACTTAGAATGGTTATTAATAATGTATGTAAACTTATTAGGATTTTTAACAGCTCCTGTTATATTCCCTTTAGCTTACTTACTTAGAAACGTAGAAATAGTAAGAGATTATATCCTTTGGATTTATTATGATGACGAAGACGAGTTTGGATTTGACGTCCATTGGTTTAAGCCTGAGATGAAGGACGGCTTCAGAAAGGCTTATCTGTGGTGTGCTATAAGGAACCCTGCATGGAACCTACATACATTAAGTATGATTAATGGCTCAGACTCTAACTTTATATTCAAGAAGCCTTCAGGAATGCTACAGAAAGACGGAAAGATATTAGAGCCTCAGCTAAGATATTCGGCTGTTTTAAAGTATGTATCTAAAGACGGAGAGTACTTAGACAACAAAGGAGAGATACTCTCTCTAAAGCACTCTATAATAGGTAGTCAATATGTAGACTTCTATGATAAGAGAACGAATATAGACTATTGGAGGTACTCATTCGCGAATAAGGTCATAGACAATCTTTGGATAGAGCTTCAGATAGGATTCTCTACGAGAGCTACGTTCAGATTAAAGTTCAAAATAATTAAAAATATAACATAAATGCACGATATAGAAATAACAGAAGAAGAGCTTTTACTATTAGAATCTCCTTCGGACTTTCATAAATGGCTGTACAGTCTTCATGAAGAAGTAGAGCTTACAGATGTAGACGAGATGATATCTTTCTATGAATCTAAACAAATGGAGTGGAATGTATCTACCTTAAAAACTTTTAAAAAATATATGCTATGAGCAAAGACAAAAAAGACGGAACAAAAGTAGGCAACTTCTTAAGGAGTATAAATTTCAAAGATGTAGCAGGAGTAGTAGGTAATGTAGTTTCAGGAAACATCAAAGGAGCTGTAGACATTATAACAGGTTCTACAGAGCTAACTGAACAGCAGATAGCAATGGCCTTAAAGGAATTAGAAATGGACGTAGTCGAGATGCAGGAAGTGACTAAGAGGTGGCAGTCTGACATGAACTCTGACTCATGGCTAAGTAAGAATATTAGGCCTCTATCTTTAGGATTCTTGACAGCTACTCTATTTATTTACATAATCTTAGACAGTTCGTTACAGGGCTTCTCTGTGGCTGACAATTGGATAGAGCTATTAAGCTCTCTTTTGTTGTTAGTGTATGGAGGTTACTTCGGAATGAGGTCTGTAGAGAAAGTAGCTCAGACATGGAAGGATAAAAACAATAACAAGTAAACTTCGTAATACATATAAGTATAATTAATTATAATTAAACATACATATCTATGACGCAAAAAATGAAGAGAGCCTTAGTTTGGCTCGTTTTAATAGCTTTAGCTATAACAGGAATAGTAGCTTTTACAAGCTAAGAACAAAAAGACAGTTTTATCGTATTACTACTGTACCATGACAATTTTAAATTTTATTTCTTAACATTTGTTTTAAAGGAGCTTCTATTATCGAGGCTCCTTTTTTTATTTTACTTTATGAAATACAAGATAACCTCTCCTATATCAGTAATCTTACCGAGAGTAAGAACTAAAGATAGAGTAATGCCTTTGAATATGAACAACTACGGCAATACTAACACCTTCACTAATGACGAAACAAAAAAGAAGTATAAGGAGATTATGAAGTCAACTCTTCAGGAAATATACATAGATAAACCTGTGGAGATATATTACAAGGTCTTCAAACAGTCTAACAGAAAGTTAGATAAAATGAATGTAGTAGCTGTAGTGTCTAAATATTTAATGGACGCTTTAGTGGAATTACATTGCATAGAAGATGATAATGACGACTTCATAAAGACAGAGTACATACTTCCTACAGAAGTAGATAAGAACTTTCCTCGCTGTGAGGTAACAATAATTGAGATAGAATAATCAAAAATTAGGGTATTATTTTATTTTGTATATTTGCTTCATAATAAAAATAAATGATATAAACAAGTACTTTTTAACAAATTGTTCAAATATGTCTAAAACTGATTTTAAGGCACTTTTAAGCATAGGTTTATTAATTCCATGATTGGTAAGACCTAAAATCTGAGAAAGTTCAGGAAACGTAAATTCGCCTATTTTGAATGTAAAAATAGTACTTTGGCACGATGTTTGTGATATGGTAAAATAAAGCAAAAACTGTTAACAAAAAGTGTAGTACGTCTAAGAAATACGTATTTAAACGATTAAAGTGTTAAAGTTTTGGATATATCCTTTATTTATTCTTATATTTGTGCTTTAATGTTCTTTTAATTACTGAGTGAGTGTTATGGCAAGCGTACAAACAGTGTTGCAGATTAGGTTCTGCTCAATGTAGGAAGATTCCCAAGGCATAAGCAAAAATTAAAACCTCTCAAATCAGGAGAGTGGTTCTTTGACATATAGTGTAAGTAGAGAGATTGAGTTCAGGTTATCTGAAAATCTAAAAGAGTATCTTAGATGAGTATGGCATCACTTTACAAAAGCATCAAAACTGACTTACATGAGAAATATAGCAAAGGGCTTTACCTGATAAGTAAGGCCTCTATAAATTGGTAGGGGTAACGGTTAAAGCAGGTTCGATTCCTGCACCTCTTCAAAAAAAACAGTCTCCTTTGTATCACTCGACTTAGCTTATTAGCATATTAAGGATTAGATATAGAGGAGATTTTTATTAAACATTAAAACAAATATCATGGAAGCAAAAAACAAAAAAAACAGTAAAAACTTTAAGAAGGCTATTCAATGGCTTACTAAGTATAATGGTTATAACGACCTTAGAGACACTCAGGAAGACGAAGAGTCTAAGGAGTGGAGAAAGTATAATCGTCTATGTGAAGACTCGTTTAATAGGTATTTAGACTACTGCTCAGAACTACCAAAAGCAGAAGTAAAAAGAATAGAAAATTCAGATTTATATTAATATCATGAGAATAGATAAAGTTATATTAGATGTAAACAGTCTAACAGAGACCCAAGCTAAAACAATATTAAAAACCTACAACTTCAATTTATTTGGAGACAATAGAATGAATGAGACTATAAATAATGAGAGGCTCCATACATTAAAAGGAGATATTATTTCATTAGTTCTCTTAAGAAAAATAAAACAGAGTAAATTATCAGTAATTAAATATACAAAAAACATAAAGTTATAAAGTCATGAAAAAAATACAGATTAACTTAGAAGATTACAGAAACTTATTAAGAATTAAGAATGCAGTAGTAACCATGAGAAAATATAAGGAGCACGATAATCCTGAAGTTTTTGAGTTCATGGTAGAGAAAGCTTATGAGAGAGCTTTAGAAAGCTTATACGATTTAGACAATCCTAAAACAGAGGAGGAGATTGTATCTCTTTTTAAAGGTAGTAAAGAGGTTCTTATGCGTAGTTGAGGATTGATAACTTAAAAAACTAAATAATAATGGAAAATATACAAAATTACAAAGATGCACTTGCTTCTGTTTCTAAGAAAGAAATGGAACAAAGAAAAACTATTAAAAGACTATTGCAAGAAAAAGAAGAACTAAAAAAGCAATTAG
>Ga0208134_1000159_pt1 | contig 41387 bp, 72 predicted proteins | sample VirMetDEL_Mar_31_FD_184515 | JGI IMG/M metagenome (GOLD analysis project Ga0208134, IMG submission 184515) | Aqueous microbial communities from the Delaware River and Bay under freshwater to marine salinity gradient to study organic matter... | ecosystem: Environmental > Aquatic > Marine >...
ATAGCTTAGTGTTTTAAGATTCAGGCTCACATCAGGGGATTAGATTATGAATACAGTTACAGATTTCGAGGCGCTTCTTGTCTCGTCTATGCTTTCCGACGAATTACTTCTGGCGTCAGATAGTTCAGCGTACCAACTTAATGTTGATGCGCAAACTCTTGAGGATCTACTTAGAGGTGAGTTCCCACATGACTGCAGCGATGTAAGCGGTATTTACAAAGCCACAGGCCAAATTCACACATTCCAAGAACCAGACGAGGGCCATTACGACGTTGAACTCAAGAACATTAAATGGGAGCGGATAGCGTGAGTAATGAAAGATTTCGGGTCTGCTTTGATTTTGGTTACGAGTACTGCAGGCTTGGACGCTCAAGCCTAACCTCTGTGCCACTTAATACTGAAGAGTTAAAAGCATTTGAAGAGGGCTACGCAAGACGATATGAAGAAGAGCAGCAACTAACACACAAAACAGGGGATGCATGATGAAAATTGTTATTGATATAGAGACTATTCCAGACCAATCCGTTGGCGCTGTTGCAACAATAGCTGAAACGCTGGAAGTTAAGGCGCCTAGCCTTTTGAAGCCACAGCTAATTGATGCGCTAGAGATCGGTGGTGACGGCAAGTTTAAAAATGTTGATGAGCTTAAAGCGATGTGGGTTAGCAAATTTGGCAGCGAAGCCAAGATTGTTCAAGCCGAACAGCAATGGCTTAAAACATCATTTGATGGCGCTTACGGCGAGATATGCTGTATTTGCGTTGACATCGATGGGGAAAAATTAACTTTTTCAGACGTTAACGAATATTCTTTACTGGCTGAATTTTGGGATAGCATTAACAGTAAGCTGAATGGCCGACACGGCACCTACATTGCGCATAATGCAAAGTTTGATCTGCCATTCCTTTATCATCGATCTGTAATCACTAAAACCCCACCAGAGCCAAGCTTTAAGCCTCACGCAAGGCACGGCAGCGGCGGCGTATTCTGCACGATGGAAGCATGGGCAGGCTTTGGCGGCAAGATAGGCCTCGACCGTCTAGCTAAGGCCTTGGGGGTTGTAGGCAAGACCGGCATGAGTGGCGCCGACGTGTGGCCAGCATACAAAAATGGCGAGCACAAAAAGATCGCGGAATATTGCGCGGATGACGTTCGGATTACGAAAGAGATTTACAACCGGCTAACATTCTCCTAGAATAAAACGCATACAACGGCATACACTAAATACAAAGGCATACACTATGGGCATTCCATGCTTAATCCTTGGCGATTCCGGCTCAGGCAAATCTACCTCTCTTCGCAATATCGATCCCTCAAAAGCTGCTCTCATTCAGTGCGTCAAAAAACCTTTACCGTTTCCTACCGGTAAGGATTGGCCTGTGTGGAGCAGTGACACAAAGACCGGATCTATTATTTACACTGACAATTCCCAAACGATTTGCAAGGCTATTGCCGCGCTGCCAAAGTATGGCAAAGAGATCATCATTATTGATGATTATCAGTACACAATGGCCAATGAATTCATGCGTCGCGTACTCGATAAAGAGTCAGGCAATCAGGCGTTTGCAAAATATAACGAGATAGCCCGCTATGCGTGGGATATTTGTATGGCAGCTCAAGGCGCGCCGGACAATGTACGAATCTACATAATGTCGCACACCCAGCAAGACGAGTACGGCAAAGTAAAAATCAAAACCATTGGCAAGCTACTTGACGAAAAGATCACCCTTGAAGGGTTGTTCACTATCGTCATGCGTTCAATGAGAAATGATGGCAAGTACCAGTTCACAACACAGAATAACGGATTCGATACAGTGAAAACCCCAATGGGGCTATTTGAATCCGAAGCAATCGATAACGATTTAAACCAAGTTGATCAATCAATCAAAGCCTACTACGGCATACAGGAGAATACACAATGAGCCAACCATTTATGACTTTCGATAAGGGTCTAGCCGAAAAATCAGGGTCAGGCGGAGGTATCCAAGAGGGTGGCGCGCACATCTGCACAATAGAGTCTGCCGTCTATGTTACCGCCGGCACAGGCAGTCATGGCGTAGAGTTCACGGTTAAAACTGATGACGGCCTTTCCGGTCGCTATCTAACAGCATATTTCGCCAAAGCTGACAACACACCAATAGGCAGCGGGCAAAGCCTTCTGAATGCCCTGATGGGGTTTTGCGGAGCGCAAAGTCTGTCATGGGTTGAGGCAAACATAAATAACGAAATGGTAAGCCATTGCCCAGAGCTTAAAGGTAAGACGGTTGGCCTATTCCTGCAGAAGCGCCTTTATACAAAAGCAACCATGGAGGATGCCTACGGTTTCGATATCCGATGCCCGTTTGATCCCGTAACAAAGCAAACTTTTAAAGAGAAGTCTCAAGGCAAGCCAGCTGTAGCTATAGATTCAATGTCAGCATCATATAAGGATAAAGATGATCGGAAGAATTCTGGTGGCTCAATGGCGCAAGCATCGATAGGCGGGGGCAATCAGTCCGGATTCCAACCTGCAGGCCCAGACCCATTTGATGGTGACAACTTTTAGCTGAAGAATAAGGGCATAAGGATATGCCCCATCCCAGTAATAACTATAAGCCACTAAGGCAGGTAAATGTCTCCCTGCACTATCTTATAGTCTATACGATCAATTATTAGATCACACACAGACCCAGAGCTATTTGTCATCTTTATTTTTATCTTCGGGTTTCCGCTAATACCCTGCGCAAATGTTGCGGCGCTGTCTGTTTTGAAAATGTAGTCTACCCATTTGCCATCCTTTGACTCAATTACCGGAGTAAACTGAAATTCAGCAAATAGGCCCTCAATGACAAACTGAATATCAATCGACTCTGACGTTTTCAGTCTTATAAATATCAGGAACGTTTCACCATCAATGGATGTTGGTCCCATGTCTGACATGTTCCTTTGAATAACATACTCAGTAGAGTCTGATGGCAGGCCTGTTATGCTCGCGGATGTAGTGCCTGTAAGCACATCCACACTTGTTGTGGTTGTAGTTATCGTAAGTGCAGATGTAACTAGCTCCGTGAAGTTTGCGCCCGCCCCAAAATCCCAGTCGGCAGAAAGAGACTCATCGCACCAAGAATTGAACTCCGCACTGATTGTGGCGTTCGGGGTTGACTCTAAAAACTTAAGTTCGTCTACTCCCCCCGTAGTTGTAGACATCACGATATTAGATAAAGATACGTCGCAATTCTTAGTGACGACTAGAGATCCGTTTCTTAATGTAACAGAGTCCATAACAACGAAAGCAGATCCAGTTATAGCGTTTACAAAGTTAAAATTTGATGTGTGTGAGTTATTAAGCCTAAGATACTGATCCTTGACGACTATCAGCGTTTTTAAGTCCCTGGCTGGACCGGAGATAACTGTACCGTACGTCTCAATAAACGAAGTTGACGGCGAGGGGAAAAGCTCAAGCGTACCACCACCTATAAAATTAATAGACTGTGTTGTTGTGCATTTTATCATCACAGGGGCTTCGTTGCTTTCCCACCACACTTTTTTGAAAGTTATGTTTTTGCTTTCATTTATATCAAAAACGCCGCAATGGTCCCACTGCTCAAACGTCATATTTTCGAAGCTGACCCCATCACAATCATTGATAACGTTTGCGAAATCCGCAGCATCATAACGGCTGGGTGCATCGCTACCTCTTGAATCATTCCCCACAAACTCAAAGTTATTTACATTATCCAGATTTACGCCACTGCTTTGGAATTCAATATCCCTAGCCGAACCGTAAAACAACTCACTCATAACAAGAGCATCTTTTCCAGTATTAAATCTAATATCATAAAGCTCAATAGGATTAGTCAGAGCTACTTTTATACACTGCCCAACACCCGAAAAATCAAAATGCTCTATCCTAGATTTCTCCCTAACAATGCCGCCGACTTGCACATCAATTGCCGGAGTTGCGGGGTCTACCGGTACAGTTGTGAGCGAGTTAGGCGAGTCAGATTGCAACCTAAATTTACTGCTTATTACTACAGGGGTAAGGAAGTTTTGAGGTGAAGATAATACCGGCGTTCTAGTTTGTGCGAGTACCATGCTCAGTATAACTGCCGCGTCATTTGAGTTGGTTAGCCCGTAGCACAGGGGTTCAGATAGGTACTCCCCTCTTAGTACAGCAACATGAGTCCCACCATCTAGCGCGTGGTTAGCTCCGTAATAATTTGGTGCCACAGTGCCGTCGATAACATCGCCATCGGTCGCGGCTTGGGCTACGGTTTTGATTATGTATGGTGCACCACCTTCTTTTGAGGTTGTGTTGTTTACGACAACGTTAACTTCTCTGTCTTCGTAGACAGACCAGTCAACAGTCCCGACGTTTAATGATGTAGCGCCAACAAGGTTCGAAATATCAGCAAACTCTGCAGATAATTGCGGAACTCTAGCACCCTCAATTAAATAGAACTTATCCTCATCACCTCCAACCCATGTGCCGGATGTTGTAAAAGGAAGTTCGCCAACTTTCGGGGCGTATCGCGAACCGCTTTCATCAACAGTTTTTACGTTATCCAGCGCAGTGAAAACGATACCGCCGGCGTAGGCAATCGGCGGGATATAGCCTAGCTTCTTAAGCCTTCCGTTTAGCGTATCCGAAGTATCGCCAAGCCTTGTGATAGTGGTATCTGTAGCACCACCAGCCAATGTTTTTGAATTTGCTACAATGCTTGTGGTTTGCAAATCAATTTCTGCATTATCGAAATCTGTAGTTGTTAGCGCCACGGCTTAACCCTCAATTAGTTTATTCAATTGTATCACAATGCATTTTAGCGCTAATCAATCCACAACTCCTCATCAATCCACGGCTCTCCGTCGATCCAGTTAACTACATCGCTATCATTACCATAATAGCGCCCATCGTAATTAATTCCCGTTACTGAAACGGCCTCTGGATTCGATCTGTCAACGTCGGTAATGATGTAATATTCAGCGCCGGCCCTGTCATCAGTGGAGAACGTGAACTTAGTACGCTCTTCCGCGTCGCCCGTATAGACATCTTCAATTGGCAATGAGGCCAACAGAACATTTATGGTGGTATTTGACGCGTTTGGATTACTGCACGCTATGCCTTGAATTGATCCGTCACGTTTGCGAAGCGTTATAGAATGCGCTTCACCATCGGTAAAAGTTACAGGCTGGCTAAGTGTTAGAACTAGGCCGCTAATAAAAACAATCTCGCCATTTTCCGGTGAAGCCTTAGTATCATCAGTGACGCCAACAACATCACCAGTGGATAACAATTGACCCTCTGCGGTGAATGTATCGTTTAGCGTTAAGCGCTGATACTTGAGCTTGTTGAATGCGCGCCATGCCAGCCAATATGCTTGCTCATAATTCCTTACGCCTAACGACTCAATTTTTCTTGGCGTTATGGCGCCTGTACTTGGTATCGATATAATCGCCTGCTCATTGGTTTCTGGATCTATATAGGTAAACTCTACTCCGTCGTTAATAGAGTCAGATTTAAACGAGCGCGTAATTGTTTGCTGATTGGGTATTTTGGTTCGATGGCAAAATATAGTTGAGGGCGACTCTGGTCTTTCAAAGTCGACAGTGATTACACCGCGCCGTCGTATTGACTGACAAAAAACGGCTTTAGATATTATTTCGCAAGTATCCTGAAAGCTAACTTGGTCGCTATCAAAAGTATAATTAAACTCTGCAGCTCTAGAGTCACCAAAATAATCAACTATCTCGTTATATTTTGCTGCAATATCCGCATTGTTCAGCTCCCATTGCGCGCGCCGTCCAATCTTGTCGCTCAATGCCGCGTAAACGTAATAATCAACAAATCGACTAGTAACAGCGAGGCCGCCGGCAACGCCAGAATCGCTTATGATCGGGAGCTTTCTCTGCCAGTCTACGTTTAGTTTTCGCTCTTTTATTTGTGAGGCTCTTTGGCTCTGTAAAACCCTAGTTTGAACAGTTGTAACATTGCCGAAATCAATATCGCCGATGCTTTTTGTTGAGTATAGGGCGTCAATAGTCAAATCTTGAAGCTGCGCGCCTTCTATCCTGTCAGTGACGCGCCTAGCTCTGACAAGGATATTGCCTAAAAACGGAACCGCAACTTCAGTTGTGGAGCCTATTTTATCCCGAGTTTGCCCAGTGATTGTTTTTAATATTCCAACCGACCAATCGCCAATAATAGAACCGGAATCATCCGCTTGAGCGTACTGAATTGCGTACTGAATTGATATTATGCCGCCGGCGTCGCTAATTAGCCCGCTGGCAGCTAAATTAATATAGAACCCATTGAGTGATCCAACCAACAAAAATGGGCCTGCATAGGTAATGTCTGTGTCGGATGGTGACATTGAGCCATCTAGAGTATTCCTAGATAGATCGTTTATTAGCCCCCAGTTCACATTAACTGTTTCCGCCCCTCCACCGGTTACAGATACCAGCTCGACGGTATCATCAGCTATTGCGTCAATCTTATATTGCCCGCTCAGTAAATAATCTAATTCAGTTACGCTATCTATAACGCGTAAATCGAGATCAATTTCGTCACCGACTTCAAAATAATCTGTGAATTTATAACCAAAGCCTGGAGGCCTAGTTAATAGGCCCGCCTCTGCTCCTGTTGCAGTAGATGCAGATACGTATCCATCCTGAAACAACAATGACAAGTCAGATATTGTCTCAAGTACCCTTCCGCCGTCGACTTCATTGGATCGCCTCACAATCTGAACGCGCTCTTGAAACGAATCCCCGAAGGTGTATTCAGGCGTAAGAGTGTTATTTGGTGATGTGTACGGCGCATAAAACTGAGCGCCTGAGCCATCCATTATTTCTATTGGTGTATCGCCATCCCTTACTGACGATGGAATACCTGAGCCAACGGATACGGACATGTATGAATATTCGACTTCTACATTATCAACCCACTTTCGGTAGGGTAGTTGTATGAGAGAAGGCACCGAATTAACCTTGCCGGCTATATCCTCGATACGTTTTAATGGGCGCTCCCTATTTGTGCGCGCTGAAAGTGAGTTGTTTGATGAGGCGCCTAAATCCTCAGCCGTGGGTATATTTGAGCTTTGCGTGTATGCATAAATAGCCGACGCCACGGAAAGTATCAGCGAAATTACCACAAGAGCAGTTCCGGCTGGGGTTTCTACAACCGTAAATTCTCCGCTTTCGGCCGTCATTAATTCGCGATCTCTGCGGTCTATTTCCGCATCAATAGAGCATCTTGAAGGGTGGCAGTTGAACGCATCGAAGGGGAATTTTATAGAGCCGTCGTCATTGCAAACAGCATCGATTAGAGACCGAGGCTTTAATATGTACGCAGGTTGGCCGATTCTGATAACGTGAACGATCAATTCTTTTTTAAACATGTCGCCAGTACTCCATCTGCCAATCGCTTAGCGACCCAATATCCTCAAGCCACACTTGGCCGCCTTGACCCTCCCCCTTAGCGTGCAAAACTTTACCATCAACATAGACGCCGCAATGGTAAATGCTCGCTCGCTTCATGGGTTTCAGCATAACAACAAGGTCGAGATTTTCTGGCTGAACTACCTTTTTATGACTGTGCTTATTTAGCTTCAATTCAGTCTCAAACTTATCGCTAATAGCTCGAATGCTTGAATTCATAGCAGAGAACATAACAACCTCAATACCGCGCTCTTGCTTCTGCATAAGCTTGTATAAGCCCCAGCAATTGACGCCGAATTCATTATTTATGTCATAAGATAGACCGAGATATTTTTTAACATCAATCATATAAAGCCGCGTAGCATTGGGAACCTTTCGTAAGTATACAATTCGCCGGTGCGGTTTACGACCAAAGAGGGGCTTTGAGCTGCTATCGTTACAGTTCCATTTGTTGATTTGGTCATTGATACGCCATTCAATATAAATGGACCCTCAGCTGGGGCGCTAGTATCTGAGGCCATAAACCCGCGATAAGTTATTAGTACAGACTCTTCATCATCCAGAGGGATATTGTCGGCTTCATCATTAAGCCGGCCGTCAATGTCTGCGAAGTTGAAGTTGAACTTCTCATCGAGATCATCCTTGCTTGATGACTTCTCAACAGTTAGATTTACCGGCTCTGGAGTGATAACCTCGTCAGTTTCAAGCGTCACGGATACCGGCTCTGGAGTAGGCGTAAGGTGATAAGTCTTGGTCAGCTTTGAATGGCTAATTGTAACAATCTCAATATGACGTTCGCCGTCTGGATTGTTTAGCAAATAATTATCGTAAATCTCTTGCGGCGTTGGCATGCTCTACTCCAAAACATCTTCATTGGCATATATTGCCAACCTATCAAATAGTGGCGCAACAGGATAATAGCCGCCTTGAATCAAATCAAACATTGAGCCGTCAAGCGAGGTTGGCACTTTCTCAGCCTCCACTTGCAGACCGATAACCCATGGGAAATCACCGGTAAACCCGTAAGATCCTGGAACAGCTATACAGGTGTGATCCTCGACGCCATTTCCCGAGTCTAGCGGCATCGTGAATTTGAAAGTCCCCTGTCCCGAGATATTGAACCACCAATCGATCCACGCTTGATATAACTCACCATTATTAATTTCAAAAGTGCAAGAGAAAACAACTTTATTTTGCTTGTATTTCAGATTAGCTCGACTTATTCCACCTTGAACGGGCTGGTAATTAATATTACTCCCCCCAAATGACCCACCATACCCACGGCTTGTCGAGGGCCTTACCCAATTGGGAAACTGTACCGCCATTATACTAACCTCCGTGATGTGCTTGTGCTTGAATTAAGCTGCTTTGACGTTTTGCTGTTGGGGTTTGCGATCTCTCGCGGTACCACTTCTTTAATAATAAGCACAACATCACTTTCGCTTAACTGTTGACGCTCAACTTGATCAATGCGCCCAGTGGTTTGATTAACGATGGTTATATTTGTTTCTCCGCCGCCGCCACCTCCGTTGCGCATCTTATTATTGTTAACAACGCTGCCGGCTGTATCTGGTATAAACAATTCAGGCCCCCGCTCACCAACCATTCGCGCAGTGCCAGAGTCAACAGCCCCTCCTTGCAGCCTACCCCCGCCAAGCTTTACACTCGATATAGATGACAGTAGTGGCGCAACAGTACCCAACACGGTCACGTAGCTTGCCAGCTTTTGAGGGAGGCTAGTATCAGCAGGCAAAGCCATGGCCTGAGTCAGCGCCAGCCCAAAATTCAATGACGCCTGAGCAACCGCAAACCCTTTAGCTGCAGCAAAGGCAACCCTATACGCTGTAGACGCCTCGCCCGCAATATTGCCTATAGCTTCAACTGCCCCTGACGACGATGAAGCCATTGCCCCCGCTAAATCCTGATAACCTTTGATGGTGTCTTCATTTCGCTTGGCTAGCTGCTCCCTAAGATCTGCATCCTGCTCCTCTAGTCGAAGTTTTTCTTTCTGGCTTTCCTTCTCTTTTATTTCGTCCATTTTCCTAAAATGTTCAGCAAGCCTTTCCTCATCCCTAAGTAAGGAGTTCGCCTCTCTTTCTCTTCGCCTCTCCGCTATTTCACCTTCCCTAAGCAAAACCCTATCCAGTTCTGCGAGCTTTTCTGACTCCACTGAGCTATTAGAAAGAACCTCATCAAGATTAGTAAATGCGTTCTTTAGGAATTCTAGTTTTTCAGTTGCCGCAATGCTTTTTTCATCTAACTTAGATAGTCCAGTGGCAAACTCCACTAACTTTTCGTCAGGCTTTTCGAGCGTAATAAAGAAAGCCTCAAACTCTTGCCTTAGTACACTTATACCCTTTTCATCCTTAAGGCCGTTGCCGAAACTCTTAAATACAAGCGCGAGATCTTTTGCTTGAGCCTCGCTTAGGTCGAGTGTCTTTGATAGCGAAATCCAATTCATACCGTATAGCTCTACGGCACCGATCGCTTCATCAAATCCTGATATTGTCGAAAAGAAGGAAGAAACAAGATCATCGCCAAGCTCTCCAAGCTCGGACCTAACATCGCTAAGGGAGTCCTCAAGATCGATAACTTTTAGCTGTATCTGAGTTAGAGCAGAAACCCGACTCCTTTTTGCTAAATCTGAAAGCTCTTGGGCTAGAAGACTAACGCCATTTTCAGTATCAACAACAACGCCTTCAAGCCCCTCCAGCGAATCCTCAAGAGACTCAACGGCATCCACGCCATCAAAAAGCGAGTTAACAAGAGGCCCGCCCAAGGCAAACGCAAGGCCAGAGACTAGACCTACAACAGCCCCTACGGCACCGAACCCTCCTAGCAGCTGGGGTAATTGCTGTGACAATGCTCTACTAGCTGAAGTCCCCATTTCAAGCTGCGTAACAAGATCCTGCATTTGGAATGCGGCGTTTTGAACTTGAAATGAATTTACCTTAAATCCTTTCGAGGCGTCGTTTACAGCCATCGTGGACAGCTTAGACACCTTGGAAGTACTTGTTAACCTTTTATTAAGGCTTACTATCTCGCGCTGAAGACTTTCCACCTGCTTCTCTGTTTTCTTTCCAGCCGATGTTAAGCCCTCAAGCTCATTATCAGCTTTCGCAACCCCATCAGTTTTTACATTTATATTTAATGATGCGGTTGAAACTGTCATTGCATAACCCTCTTGTGTACTTTCTCAAAATCAACAATCATCCCGACTTCGTAAGGCGTAAGATGTGAACTTGTAAGCCTTGAATATGAATCTATTGATTGATAGTTAACCTCTCCAACGCCTTTCATGCTTACATAGTGGCTCCATATATATTCAATGGAGCACGGCATATCAACAACCTTTAATCCATCAGGAGTGACGCCAGACATTTTCTCTATTGCCTCCAAGTGCTGACGCTCCGTGCTGCCGTCTTTTCTTCTCCTAGCTAGCTTGAACTGGCCTTCTGAGGCTTCGCTTGCTGCTTTTTTGCCTCGGCATCCTCATACGCCATCAGGGTTATCTTGTCGTCAATAGCATCCATTAGCGAAGGGCTTCTAATTAGAAGGTCAGCAGCGCTTTCAACAGTCAGCTCTTCAATGAATCCCCATGATGAAACTATTTGCGCGACTTGTATGGCTGCAAGTTTTTTGTAGGTGTCGCTTTTTATGGTTACAACTTCACCCATCACCTCAGTTTTAGTGATTAACGTTTCACCGGCGGCCACCTTCTGGCCGCAAGCTCTCTTAAACCAAGAAACAGCATCAGAATACTTTGAAGACCTAACGCCGAAGACTTCAATAAAGCAATCTTCGTCATCAACGCTCAGCATAACCTTAACCGTCTGCTCTGAATTCTTGCAAAAGTCTTGGATATTCATTGTTATTCTACTCGCTGAAAGATGATTGAGCTTACGCCAGTTTCGCGCACAGCTTGGCCGGTTAGGTTTTCACTAATATCACCAGGACCGGCAACATCGGGGCCGCCTTCGGTGTAGTAAAACTCGGGGTATGAAACGCCTAATGTTTTCCCATCCAGTCGCAACGTGAATGAAAGCGATGATTTGGTGCCGTCGGCAAATTTATTGAACTTATCGTAATCAAAGAAAAACGACTCCAAGCTGAAGGTGTTATTCATCTTGCCGAAAGAAATGTGTGAGGCGAAATCACTACCGATGGAATAAACAGCTTCAGCAGAGTTATCACTGCTTGGGCTAATCGATGTGACAAACCCAAGCGGCAAACCTTCTTGCATGATATGGCCGTCAAAGCTTGAATATGGGCGGGTCGTATCGATAGGGTCGAAAGTAGAGCCGGCAGGTAGTGAAGCATCTGCAGAGTAAGACTTTCCGATAAGGCTAAATGATCCGCTAACAATCGCATTTACAGCGATGTTAAATGATTTCGCTGAAACCTCATTACCGCGAATAATATCGTAACCACCGGCACCGCTGTTTAAGTCAGTGTAATGCACGAGAAGAGAAAACGACTCTACGGTATTGCCAACAATTAGCTTATCGCCTTGAGTGATGTCTGTAGTGACTGCGGCCTCAGCAACCAAGTCTTTGGCGCCACTGCAGGTCATCACTGTCGCAGTAAGCGCAGTAATATAAAACCCGCCTTGATTTTCCTCAGCTAGCGATGGGAATTTAACCAAGTCACCTACAGCAAATACCACTGTGTAATCGCCAGCGCTGCGAGTAAATGTCTTGGCCACTTCATCAACTGTAATCTCAACAGCCGCATCAGTAGCGCCAGAAGTCCAAGATGACTGCATGGAACCTGCAATCAAATCATCGTGCGAGCCGTAGCTTAATTCAACGTTAACATCACCTGAAACGCCCTTCTGGCCAAGACGAAAGCCATTATTCTCTCGGGTGCCATCTAATTCAGCGCTCACGAAGCTTTCACGCGTTAGCTTGGGGATGCTTCCAGTAAAGCGCAACGGCGTCCATACTGGATTATCGGGCGTCACGCCGCAATCAACTTCTTTCACGTAATAGAGGACTGTATTAGTCCCTGTTGCTGGTTTTAAACATGCCATTTTTATAGCCCTCTAATTAGCGTAACAGCGGAACTCCCGCCAAACTATTGTAATATAAGTGTGATACCAGGGGTTATTATCAGCCCCTTGTGAAATACCAGATGACTCTATTCTAACCTGTGCGTCTCCGTACAACAAACTTGCGTTCCGGCGGTACACGCTCAATATTTCATCAGCCTTTAATAATGCGGCCCCCCTGCCCTTGCTCGCGGGGTAAAACAGATCTATTTGCGTTATTCCGCTGATAATATCGGTAAGCACTGCACCGATTTCAGTTGGCACAGGCTGCGATGGCAGCGTTGTTAATCTGCCCCATGGCTCCGATATAGAAGATGGGTCGAAGTCATCATTTTCAAAAGCCCACGTGATGCCAAAGTTCGCATTGTCTTGAATGGGCTTCTGTAGTGCTGCAAAAATATCAAAGTAATAGCTCAATTTTTCCTAGCCTCTTCTGCGAGTATGCCCTGAAATCTAATAACGTTTGTTCGCACTACGCCGCTAGGGGCTTGATCTGAGTAGCCACCAATCGTGTTAATCTCATATCGCTGCTTACTCTTATTCCAGCTCCCAAGCTTTGGCGGGTTAGGGTATTCACCGAACTCAAGAACATGGGAATACGGCAAGTTATTAGCTAGCCACAAGTTCTGCCAATCACTAGCCGATAACACTTCTGCTTTAGCCTTTGAAACCGTTGCAGCGCCGACCTTATCAATGGATGCTGTAACTGTGGTCTCTGGAGCCGTCTGACTTGCAAACCAGTTGCCTCTAAACCTTCCAGAGTCTACGGGGCTATCAAGTATCACAGCCTTCCACAAAGCAATGGCCGTACCCCTAACGGTTTTCTCGGTCGCACCGATAGCATCAACCTGAAACTTGCCAAGATCCTTGCCAAAATTCACTTTCTGGCCGCAATTCTAATGGATTGAGTGATGCCAGCATGACCACCAGCGCCGTTGATTAAAATAATTTGATGCTCTACTCCGCCGATCACTAAGCGGTCTTTACTGGTTGGTATTGTCAGATTGTCGACTATAACCAGCTTGTCACTTATCTGAATTCGGTCACTGACCATTGACTGAGGCATATCTGTAACCGCTGCATTTAATGGCAAGTATTCAATTACGCCATCAACATATAAGCCACTAACTGGATGCGGGAACCCAGCCGTTTCACGCTTAAGCTGAACATAGCCAGATTCTTTTTTGCTGGCTAGCTCTCGCAAAAGTTTTGTTGCTACCTTGCTTAGATCTAGGGACATATTAGAAGCCCCATGAAGCGATGGTTTCGCCGTCGCCGCTTTTTATTAGTAGTGACTCTGGGTAAATGTAACGCTCTTCGTATGCGTCACCCGCCGCGTTTAATTCGGGGTATTCGCTTTCCCCGTAATATCTAGAAGGGTAAATTGTTAAGCGCTTAAGAATAAGATTTGCAGAGACTACTCCAGAGGCAGGGGACAAACGACCATCAATAAAGCACTTAACATCACCCGCTACATGGCCGGCCCCTGCAATATACTGGCTATCAATCTCGCATTCATCGCAATCTGCAAGATCCATTAATGATTCAACAAGCTCTTCAGGCAAACTTTCCTTGTGCTTATTCAGCAAACTAAGAAGGGTTTCAACCTTATCAATACCAGCGACATTAACATCGATACTTAAATTTGACCCACTCATATCACCCCCTATCAACTCTGAAATTATAGAAGTTGCCGCCACTGCTGATCATTAGCGGCTTAAGGCAATCAAGGGCGCGGGTTATCTGAACGGTAGCGCTAGACTTTCCGTTATTGAAGAATGATTGCTTAACTGCACCGGTAACTTCCTGGCTCTGTATGTTTTTGCCATCGCTCGACGCCCTAACATCTGTACCAGCACCATATTCAGCTGCCGCAGCTACTTGCCCGCACTGCGCTTGCGTAGGCACCGAATCATCAGGGATGTCATAGCTGTATGAATTTGTCGCATCAACTCGTGGCCACGAAAGGGTTTGCGCAATCGATACACGCGAGCCGCTATATCTAGCCTCTTGCATGTCGACATACTGAGCCCCATTTCTAAGTGCAACTTCAGCAGTCGTATCATCAACCGGCAATTCCCAGCCGTACTTAGCTGCAAGCGCTCTCGCATCGACAAGACTGATAAAACTATCAGCATCAGCAACTACGCTTCCATCCTCAACAACTAACGACATAATTCACCTGTAAAAAAGGGGCTTGTTAGCCCCCAGTATATCAAAGTTTAAATGTTATTGGTCGGTAAGCACCAAAGGTGCTGAACTTGACGCACCCTTAACACTTACATTTCCACGCCCTTTAAACTTAGCCATTCTAGCCGCTCTCATTCCAGCATTAGCTTCCCGTAGGGTTGCCAGCGGTGGAGCTTGATATGGCTTGAGCGACTTCTTAAGCTCTCTAATCTCATCTTCTTTCTTAGTGATGAGGTCAAGCTTTTGATCGTTACTCATTTCAGCTTCGGGTTTCTTACCAGCCATTAATCACCTCCTAACCGTTCGAGCGAAGCACCGCGATAGGTACGTTTTTACGGAATGTATAAACGCGATTCCAGTTTGCAGCCGCAGATAACTCAGCCCAAGTCGCAGATTGACCAGCCAAGCTAGAGCCTGTGAATTCAAAGCCGTAAGGGTGGATAATGTCCGATCGTCGTGAGTAAAGCAAAGTTTGTCCGCCGCCGTTACCGCTAGAGGGATCACGCTCTAACTCAGAAGGCGTCTCAACTCGACCCATTGCCGTAGCCATCGCACCTTTGGCAAAAAACACTGTATCGAAATAGGTGTTAACCGGCGTTGTGCCGTAGGTGGTACCTGCCAATGAATCATCCTCAACAACTTGCATACCCGCATAACGCGTGATCATCAAGCCAGTGTCAGATTCCTTTTCGCGAGTAAAGTTTAGTGCATCGATTTTCTTAAGCTGCGAAAGAACCTTGGAGTGAACCCCCATAACCTGAACATTCCGGCCGTGGTCTCCCATAGTCTGAATTGCATCAATGATTGCATCTCGATCAACAAGATTGGCGTCAGTTGAGGCGGTATCCACAGTCGCGGAAATGTCAAAAATCATGTCACCAGAGTCGTTGGCGATATTGTCAGCGATCAACCCACGAATTGATTCGATTGCTCGACGCTCGTTAATAGTTGCCCAGTACTGACCGATTCGACTAGTAATGGCTTGCGACGGGCTATCAAGAGAAAGCTCTTCTGCTAAATCCATTACTGCCCAGCTGTTGTTTTGCGAAGCTAAGCGGTACTTCATTTTTGCGCTAGAAATATTTTCAGGCGTTGAAGCTGCCGCGGGGTTATCTGAAGAATAGTTTGGTTCTGAGTTCGTCAGGGGTACAAAGAAAGGTAGCTCGCCAGTCTCGCCACCGGTCGATGCCATCGCTTGAATCTTTGAGTCAGTGCGAGCAACGCCAGACCGAATAAACGCATTCAACTCAACTTGAGCCTCTTGTGCCGCTTGCGCGAAAACTAACGGGTTGTAAATGTCTGCAATTTGTACTGTAGCCATGATTTATAATCCTAATTGTTTGAACTTTTCGGGGTGTTCATTAGCGAACTTGACCCGCTCGTCGACTGTCATTTGTTGATAACTTTTCGCGGCCCCGCCACTACCCGACCCACCAGCAGCCCCGCCGCCCGATGAATCCACCCCTTTAATTAGGGATTTAAACGCATCTTGACCCTTGAGCCAATCTGCAAAAACTGCCTTATCTGTTGTGATGACGCTGCCGTCCATGCCCTTAAAGGTTGTCGCGGTACCATCATCGGTAATCGATACATCAACCATTTGCTTAAGTATCATTTTGCCAGCATCAGGTGAAGCAAATATATTGGCAAGATCACCCACCAACCCATCGCGCTCACTACCAACAATACGCTCGTTAAGAAGCTGGTGCTTGCGCTCTGCAGCCGTTAGCTTTTCGCTGTACTGACCTGTTATGGTCTCCTCCAAAGCCTTTAAATCATTAGCGCTTCTTGCCGTTGCGATGGCCAGCTTGTCAGATTCTTCTTTAGCTAAACGTCTAGCCTCATCTGCAGCCTCTTTGGCTTGCCGCTTCTCTTCTAAAAGCTCATCACGATTAGCCTTCAGCCCTGACACTTGGCCATCAACATCAGCCGTGTGCAAAGCCAAAATGGCCTCTCGCTGCGCTTCTGTAATGCCTTCAATGCTACTTAAGTCCATACAAAACCCTGTCTTGTATTAGTTAATGCGTCGCAACCAATTGCTAAGCTATTACCATTGTACTACTGATAGATTTAAATGTGAAATCTATTGCAGGTAATCCTTGATTCGCTCGTCACGCTGTGCCATGCCCTTGATGGTTAGTGGCCGGCCAAGCTGATCAACCGATGCTTTCTTGAACTCCTCTGGGGTTAAGCCAGCATTGCGAAAAATCATGGCACGCTCTCTTCCAAGAGCGTCATTCTGTATTGAAGCTGACTGTCTTGCTAAACCATCATAATACTGCTCTGTACTGCTAACCTTACCGCCTCCGTCAAAGTTTGATGCCCTGGTTGCACCCTTATCGAATTTGGCAAACTCTGCGCTTAGCTCTGGGGCCGTGGTTGTTCGGCATCCGTAATGAAACGGCGGCATCGGCTTATAGTCCGCATCATTCAGAATGACAGTTTGATCCCACGCCTTGCATTGATTAGTGGTTCTAGTGTCTAGCGTAGCAATCAGCCTATAGCCGATAACAATATCGTCGTTTTCAGCATATGTTTTAGCCTTGGCCACAGTGCTTAGATGATTTGTAGCGGTGATAACAATGGCGTCAGAATCGCGACGGCTAAGCGTCAATACTTCGTTGCGTATCTGCCTGCTGATTTGCTGCGTTGTCTGCCCTGTGCTAAACCCTGTTTGGATAGCGCCGTTGGCCATGCTTATCTGTTGAGGCTTCCACTGATCTAGCATTTTCTCAGTGAATAGAGCGCTACCCCCGCGACCAATAAGCAAAGGTTCCCTTAATGCCGCCGCTAATACCTGCTGATCATCCGGCAATCTAAAATCAACGTCTAGCGTGAACTTATCCAGCAATCTAACCTGAAAGTCGGACTCGTACGGGATGATTTCAAGTAGATCATCCTGCCTAGCCTTTTCCCACTTTGAATATATAGCGCCAAGTCTTGACCTAATATCCTTCTGCACAGCTAGCAACCTAGACTGATTGCGTATCGTCTCGCCTTCACGCGCAAGTCGGCTAGCAATGTAAGCATCTGCCTCCTTTAAATATTCAATTACCTTATTGGCATTGCCTCGACCCACGCGATTGATAAAACCCGCGTGAGCCGCTTCGGCCGCTATCAGATCGCTATGCGTCGCCATCTGCTTCCTCTTCTTCGATGGCGTCATTAGTTGGCTCAACAGTCATACCCATTGGCCCTTGTTCTTTAATCATCGCGACCACTTGCTCATTGACCAGATCATCAGGGATTTCACCAGTTTGTCGCAAGCGATCATAAAAAAGATCAGCCGGCGTAATGCCCATCATGATCTCACTAACCCATTGAGCGCGCTCTTGAGCCGTTAGCGATTGATAGAAGAAATCGTTGCTTAGCGAAAATTTAACTTCCTGAGTTACGCCTAAGAACTCGCCGCACTTTTCGATAGCTTTGCGGTAAGCCGCAGTAACATTCTGAGCAACGCTAGATAGGATTGAACTGTTAGCGCCTTGCTGTATTCGAGCGGCCTCTGCAGTTACTTGCTGTGTTGGTGTAATCAATTGTGCGCCGAGCTGTACCGCCTGACCTTCTTTGATTTCCATCAACTTCATAGCCTTGTCGGATTCATCAGCCTGAATGTATGTTGCGCTGCCGCCAGGACCAACGTTTAACCCTTGACGTGATCCACCAAAAACACCATTGGGGTTGTCTTCCTTCCACTCCTGTCTATCAATGTGCTCACTAAGTGACAAAATTAGCATTGCCTGCGAAGCAATAAAGCTGTTTTCTTCGGTGTCAGCACTGTTGCGAAAGTGACCAATATTTAAATTTGCTATTGGCAGTAGTGGCTGGGTTCCAACTTTATAGCTATTGTTGTCAGCACCGATAAAATAGAACGGTATTTCGCGTGAAAGCTGGCCATTTATTCTCGGGTATACGTCCGCGCTACCGCCGGCAGACATAACCTGCATTTCTTTGTTTTCTTGCTGGTACCAAATCTGCTGATAGTAATAACCATCTCCATCAAGCCCAAGCACGCGGTATTGATATTGTGGCGTATAGTCACCCAACCCACCATTAGCTGTGTCGTACTCTTCCCGAAGCGTTATAGATACAAGTTTTTGCATTGATCCGTAACGTATTGTTTTCCAGTCTAGAATATCTTGGGCGCGATAAAGCTGGATGCGCGGCACAATCTCGCCTGATTCAATTTGTGCAAGTGTTGGCACCTCCTCAGTGCTCGGCATATCCACAAGCAACCCAAGCCTACCCTTGCGTAAGTCCTGATCTACTGATTCTTGCGCCTGCTGAATAAGATCTAGGCCATTACCATCACAATCATCAAGCAAATACTCCAGCTGCTTGGGTAGCTCAATTGTTGGCGCCCGCAAGAATATAGCCCCCTGCATGCCGTCACGAGTCTTTAGTGTGAAGTTATGCAAGACTGCACCGTCTGCGTACTCATCTTGACGCGTGGCCGCATAGGTGGCATCAGGCTCATTCCTGCCAACGTTGCGCAAATACTGGGTCACTTTACCCGCAATTACATTATCGACCTTATCCCAGTCGTTAATATTCGCGTCGTAGTCTCTGTGAGTCTGCAGCGCCCCGCCTATTTCTAGTGTCATGTTATTGGCCTATTGACTTTTAAACGATTATACCGCGAATCGCACGGGTATGTTTATAGTGGGCTTTCTTATCGGCATTTCGTAAGCAATCGGATAAGTGCCAGCGTCCGGCAAGTGATCGATGTTTTGCGTCTTGTCCGGCTCTCCGTTCTTATCGTAAGCCAGTTGTTCCATGCACCTAGAGTATTCAGGACACGAGTCATCATTAATCATTAGTGCGCCATTAGCGAATGCCGCATTTGCTGACATTATGCGATCCTTAACTTTTGGGTTTGACGCTTTAGCCTTAATATTAAATCCGGCAGAGCTTAGCAAAGAAATATCACTGATTGACGCATCAACGCTTTTACGACTCTTTCCGCTCGCGTCAGGGTAAACGCTAATATTGTGCTCGCCATACTTGCTTTTGATTGTGTCGATCATACTGGGAGTGTCGTATATCCCAGCCAGCTCAGCAACGGCATGCCATACCTTCTCACGCCTAACGTAAACGACTGCGCTCATGTTGGTAACGTTGAAATCCATACCCACGAATAGCCGCTCTTTCGGTTTTATGGTTTCCCTTGATCTATTCTTAACCCTGTCGTAGCAGTTATAAACAGATCCAGACGTAAGGTTAACAAACTGCCCTTCAAGATACGCATTAAGCAGAGCCTCGGGGTAGATCGCTTTTAGTGATTCAATATAGCCATCGGGTAGGTGCGGGTTTGACGCGGTCGGCGCCTGAATAATCCGGTAGCCTTCCCTTGGTGACTTGGCCCAAGTTTCATAGACAAACCTGAACCCCTCCGGCGTTGTCGTTACCCCGATAGTGTTTGGCGATCCGTCGGCCTTTTTCTGTCTATTCCTTGACAGTATCCTTCGCCATACATCTGCAGCGTCGGCAGCCTTTAAGGTATCCAGCTCATCAACATCAGCATCACCATGCTCATAGCCAATAATCCTTGCCGGCGTATCCATCGACCTGAAGAATATTCGGCCATAGCCTGATATTTCGATATAGTTTAGCGGTGACTTGTACAGTCGGTAAGGGATGCCAAGCTCTGTAAGCTTCTCCTCAAACCGAGGGAATGCAATCATCCTGATTAAGTCATAGGTCGGCTCATAGAAACCCCTATTCACTTCTGGGTGCGCAAGCTTGCCTATGATCGCCCTATTTACCGCCGCTTCTGTTTTACCTGCCCCAAAGCCGGCAACCATGGCCGGATAAGAATCTTTAGCGGTAATGTAATCGAACTGAGGAACCGACGGGCTAATCTGAGCCATGAGGACTTACAATTTCAATATTGATTGCTTGAGCGGGAGCCTGAATATCTTCTGGATTTGCGCGCCAGTTATCGGGATCTCTATTCTTAAGCCAGAATATACATGCGGTAACATCAGGTGGGTGATGCTTAGTCGAAGGAACAATCATCGGCTCCCCGCTATTATTGAAAACCTTGTCCTCTGGGTGACTGTATCCAGTAGCTCTTTCGAACAAAGAGCGCTTAACCAAATCATCAGAAATGGCCTTAGAAGCCTTTAAGGACTCTAAAAACTCTGGGTGATTATTCTTCCAGTTGTTGATTGTTGCTTCAGAAACATCAAACAACTCAGCCAGATCTATATCTGTTGCACCCAGCTTACAAGCCTTTGCTGCCATGCGAACATAATCAGCCTTATACTTTGTAGGCCTACCCTCTTTACTGCTACCCATATAGACCCCTGATCCAATGGAAAGGCGGCCAACTCAGTTAGCACGCCTTAATGTTAATTTCCATTAGTTTATCACTATCTAACGCTATGGGCTAATAGGCTTTAATCCTCACCCTCAGCCCTAATCACCTTCTTTAAATCAAGATAAGCCCGCTTGGCCTGTCTAGACCTTATCTTATTCCCAAACCCGCTAAGCTGCTTAAGTGACTTGTAGCGAGCCTCGAATTTAACTAATAGCTTTTCGTATTTACTCATGCCGTCTTACTACCCTTCGAATTCAAACATTGACTGATCTACCTTTGCCCAGTAGCCACCCAGTTCTTCAGTGCTCAATATTCCACTTTCACCTAGATCACAGCCTAATATTTTTACCGATTTGCTGCAATTTTCAACCATTAAGATATCGATTTCTCCACCACTATAAGACCAGTAGTATCGGCCAATCCCAGAAGGCAGCGCCTTGGTCATCTTGATTTTGGGATTTACCTCACTCATCACAAACCCCCCAGCATCACTTTAGCGTGAGCGATTGCGGCCTCTTTTGTCTCGTGAATTATTCCTCGATTAACTTGACGCTTGAATACCTCACCTGTCAGTGGGCCATCAAGACGCTCGAAAAAATTACAATCAAGAGGGTCTGCAATATAATATCGATTGACACTAACAACATCTTCAGCAGCAACAGGCTTAGGATAACTGCCGCCCTTGTGCTCTACCATTTCTTGCGGCCAATAGAATCGGACATAATCGCTTGAAAAGTCTGGACGGCCGAAATTGTATACGCCTGACTCCCCCAAACCTTCAAACATTATCTTAGGCTCCTCACCCGCTAGCACCTTCTGCCAGTACTCAATCGCCACTTTTGCATTTGCTTTCTGTATCTCGTTCATAACTACCCCTGCTGTATGCTTATTGTGTAAATTAACCAAATCGGAACAGATATCGCCGTAAAAATGTAATGAATAAAAACAAGGGGCTTAAGTCTAAACTCCCACCCATAGAACGCATCTTCAATAATCAATTTATCAAAAATATACAAGCACGAGCAAAGAACAACATTAATCAAAAATAACTTATTTATAATATCCACTTATTTCCCCTGCAGTAATGTTTTAGCCGCGCGCATTTGCTCCGGCGTTAGATTTAATTCGCCACACAAAGCGCCCTTGCATAAAGCCCTAAACCTTTCTGGCTTATTCTTATGCATTCTGCGCAACGTGTCTTGATTGTATCCAGTGAACGACTCAAGCTTAACCATTGTCGTCCCCAGCCCCTTAGCTTCTTCTGAAGGTCTCATACTATTCCGCCGTGTGATTGACTATCAATATACAGTAAAACTACGCATATGCAAGTATTTCAGGCAATAAAAAACCCGCACTTGGCGGGCTTCAATGGGTCGATAATCTACCTTTCGTCGAGATACATGCCGGAACCTATCTCTGCAGTAAGACTTGAACCGCTAGTATTGTTTGCTATCTGCAGCTTCAAGTAATCATCTTTATCCAGAGTCACTGGGAATAGCGCATCAAAGAACGCAACATCCCGCCCTCCAACAAGTGCATTTATCTGCCTTGTTTGAGTACCTACATCTTCAAATACAGCCAGAGAGCTATTCCACTTAACCGCCCTCACTGCAACCTCTTCACCTTGAGCGCCATCAACAACCAAGAAAGTGAAAACATTGTAGTCTCTCGGATCGCTGCCGTTATGCAGAATTTGACTTCCTGACGGGTTTGAAAAGTGAACAAGACCTGAAGCGGTAAACGTCCCTAGAATATCCTCAAATGCAGACTGCGCAGCTATTGGATTAGTGACCTCTGTAGTTATTACAACCCTGCCGCCTGTATGAGTATCAGCAATGCCGGTGTTTCGCTTCCATAGAGAGTACACGCTATTTTGATCAATATTAGGGCTTATCGTTTGATCTGACGCATCAGCAACCCCATTGCGCTCTATTGATGCACTTACAACCTCTAGACTTGAAGTTTTAATGAAGTTTGAAGCGGAAAAATCAAACAGGGCCGCGCTATTCGATAGATCTGCGTTAACATCAGTTAAGAACCTACTACCAAAAGTTAATCCCGCCCCAGCCTTAAATATAGGCCCAGCCATTGCTACATCTAAGAATCGAACAAGAGATGTTGACTGCCTGTAACCTCCAGACCACGTGCCCCTAAACTCAAGCGTGGGCTGCCCATAGAATCTTACTGTGTTTAACTCCAAGCCCTGCCTAAATCCATCAACATAACCCATTGATGAGCAGTTATTCCAAAGCACCCTATTGTGCTCGAAAGCCTCACTACCTGTTGCGCCTGTAACCGCATATACGCTCGATCCGACTCCGCTAGCCTCAATAGCGCAGTTTCCTCCCTCGATATTCCCGCACCCACCTACCGGACTTACGAACATCTGGTAACCATCATCGGTGCACTTCAGCATTGAAACCGAAGCCCCAAGCCCCTCATAAGTAAAGCCCCCGACTGGCACAGTTATATTAAAGCCAGTTCCAGAAAAGTCGATAATACCATCTATAATATAAAGCTTTGAGCTATCAATAGACCCCGATAGGTCAGCAGGCGCTTTTACCACGACACGATTATCAATATTAGCCGCCAGCAGAGGATCTACAGAAGCGACTAAATCAGCAATTCCCAGCTCATTAGTATTGCCCGCCGCGGCAATCTCGTTAATCTTAAGCCTAGCCGTATTATTGGTGTAAGCCCCTGGTGCCGGCGACGGTTCGAGCGGATCAACTGCCATATTAACTTCCTCGCGTTTCGTCTACATATCCGTGAAGGGTCGCGCTAGTAGTGTTTACAACGCAAGTTACAACAACAGTCTGCTTGGGGAGTATGTCTTCGCTATAAGTGTCTGTACCGCTTGTTAAACTTACCGTTACATTAGTGTCAACGCTCGGGTTGTACAGCGCTCGCCATCGCACGCCATCACTTATTCTTCCCGCTGTGACTTCGATTTTATTGCCTGGATTTGATGTTGAAGTGCCCATTTTATAATCCTATTGATAAACCTATTGATAATTTTTGACTAAATGAAACGCCGGAATCTGAGAATTCGCTAACAGTCAAATCGCTAAACAGCGGCTCAACCGGCATGGATACCGAGCTGTCAGCTAAAGGATAATTCGGATATGCAGAGACCGAGGCGCCCGCAGTGTTTGAATTATAACCCGCAAATCGCAAAAGTAGCGTGCCAACAATGGCGCGACTGAGCGTTATTGTTATTAGATTTTTTGATGTAACAATAACAGATGATAGTGTGTGAACTCCTGTGTCATCCTCTAACTGAAACCCTGCAACTCCAGTCGTCGGCGTGATTGTTGTATAGTCAGTGCCGCTAGCAGATAGATTTACATTTACAGTAGTGTCCAAATACGTTGAAGATGTAATTCTAGGCCCGAGATAGTAACCACTGCCCGTTGTTGCGTAAGCTGCAATCTGGCCAGCCCTATGGCCTCCTATTGTTGCCTCATCCGGCAGTAAATGAATGTTATCGCCAGATAGCTCTAAATCAATACGATTGAATCGATATAGCCAGTTTCTTGAGTTAATAACTGCATCAAAATGTTGCCAAAGGGTTGTGAATGCTGGCCTACTGCCAGCGAATCGTCTTTGTGTTGTTCCTGTGATTACGATACAGTTGAATGCAGCTCTGTACGAATCGTACATGTCAGCAATAACTTGCTCGCTTAGTGAATCGCTACTAGCCGCGTCATTATATCCAGATTGATCATCAACTATCGTACAGCCGTAAGGCTGCAAAGTATCCAGCACGCCCTGATGCAAGCTTTGACCAGCCGCCCATCCTGTACTAATAAACGTACCACCTACGCCGAAATCCCAAAGTGCAACGGGATTTCCGCGAGCCTCATATAAAGCGTTTGCTCGTGCAACAACCGCTGACCCCTGCGCATTGCCAGAATCTATGTATGTTACAGTTCCAGCTCTGCTAACCCTGTACAACTCAAGACCTGCTGATATTGCAAGTGAGCCTTGAGAAAACGATAGCTCTGCCGATGAGCTACCGGTGAACGCTATAATGTCTGCAACAGTGAAATTGTCACTTAAATCCGAAACATCAGTAGTCGCGCCATCTGTTACGGTTAGCTCGATCTGATAAAGTCGGCCGCCACTCAGGTCAACAGTTAGGGAGTACTCTCCAGCACTAAATGAATCAACAGCTGTAGGGCCTACGAACTCAACAGAATCTTTAAGTACCCTATACGTAATGGAAGTTGCGGCGTAACCAGCATCATATGCGCCTGTTAGATTTACGCTTGATTGATTGCTGTTGGCAACCTCAATAGCAAAAATGCCAAACCCAACTGTCGGAGGGCTAATTACCGAAGGTACAGGCGGCGTGAATAGCTCCCAATTATCCTCCGAAGGTGAAGCTGGACTTTGCAACGTGCCATTAACCGCGCCAATCGTATCAACAACAGTAACGCCAGTCGCTGGCATTACATAGTTGCGAACATCAGTGCCACCGGCAGTCAAAACCCTTGTTATTTCTAAATCTGAAAAACGATCCGAGCTTGCTACTAAATAAGAGCCGGAGTCATTTGGCGCTGGAGTAGTTCCAGCCCTACCCCCTATCCTTAACTTAACCAAGTCAATTCTGGTAGTGCCTACAGTCACCGCCGCAGCGTTAACTATTACCACACCATCCAATGTTATAGTTGCTGTTGCAGCTACCAAGTCTACTTCTAGCTCTAAAAATCCGAATATTCTAGTTGAGCCAAAAATAGTCGCAACATTGCCCAGCGAAGTTGATACGCCGCCAACATATGCGAGAATGTTGCCACTTAAAAGATACAATCCAGCTTCACGACTTGATGACGATGAACCTGCCTGCGACCACCAGTAGCCAGTCTCAGAATTCCAATCGACATAGCCTTTGAAAGTGTACGAGTCAACAGCGCCAACACCGGAATTTGTCATATTCCCTAGCGTGTCAACTGTGATGTAACTCGTACCCGTGGGCACCCAATAATTAGCCATTATTTAAGCCTTTTGTTAACTATGTTGATTATGCCCTTGCCTATTTCTCTCAGCCCAAAATATGAATATGGCAGTACCATAAGCATAAGCATCACTTCAACGTAAAATTCCCATGCTTCGATAGCTGAGCATAGGAACGCATACAATATTGCGGAAACAAGCGCCAACCATGATTGTAGCGGCCTCGTGCGTCTGACCACGGGATCTTCGGCGTTATCCCCGCTGCGTATCGTATCTTGAGTGGTTTTGTGTTCGTGCTGTGCATCTTCAAGATTAAGCCGGTGCATTGATTCTATGTGTTCGCGGATGCTTTTTTCGCTCTCGATAGTGAGCTGCTTTAACTTAAGAAGGGTCTCTGGATTGCTCTGCAACTGCTCCAGAGCTTTCACCGGATCGTCTGATCCAGTAGCAGACGATACTAGCGCAACGCCTGACGCAACAGCTCCAGCGACGTTACCCGTGAGCATCGATCCGACCAAGGCAGCACCGGTGCCCGCGTTATCCTTTATCCACTCGCCAACCTTCGCCCATTTACTCATATTAAGCCCCGAAAATCTTAATTGTGCCGAGCCACCCGATAAATGCACCCATATGTCCAGTGGCGGCGGCAATTACAGCAATAGATACAACGCCAAAAACGGGCCACGCGATTGCTGGAATTTTTGAAAATTGAACGCCAGAAGATGAAGACTTTGATATTGACATTGCTATTACGTGATTAACAGTATCATGCAGAGAGTTTACACTATCGTTAACACTAGCGACTGATTTTTGAGTCTGCATCGCGGTATCCTCAACAGCCAATTTTGTCGCGTGGACAGTGAATTCTACCTGCCCTAGCCGCTGCATAATCTGCTCAACAGCATGCTCTAGTGATTCCACCCGAGACTTAAGCTGTTTGATTTCGCCGTCATGGCCCTCAAGCCTTCCGTCGCCGTTACGAACAGCATCAAAAATTCTAGACTTTAGATCTTCTATTGAGTCCCTAAGCTCTCTAATTGCTGAGTGCTCGCCTATTCGCTCCTCAACGGCTTTGCTTATTCGCTGTTGACATTGAACAAAGGCATTTTCAACGTCTGTTATTTTGCCGACAATGTTGGCTATATCATCGCGCGTTACAGTCTCTCGCCTGCGTTCAATATCCATAGATTCAGCTGGACTCATATCTATTTTCTACATTTTTGTTTTGATCATTTTATACGCACATAGCGCAAAACGCAAAAACCCGCACTAAGCGGGTGATGTATTCGTTGTTTTTTTAAATCTAGCTGCCGACATAGTTTAACCAAAAACTAAAGCCATCCCATAAGCTAAACCCGTAATAGAGTAAAAATATAACGTAAGCGCAAAATATTGCCAGCGCCGATGCCGATGTGGCCATCCTAAAATCGTGCGTTAGGCGCCTGTGCTTGTTGTGCAATTGCTCGTTTGTCTCAAGCCCTGAATCACTAAGGCTTTCAGAATAAGGCATCCTAACTGCCTCAATTATAACTCTAACGCAAACAACGCAAAGCGACATTGCCACGAATATCTCAAAAAATGACTCACCGTTATGGCCGCCAATTATCATTATAGCCATGGCGGGAACTAATGCCCATTTTGCATTGAGGAGAGTCTCACCTGTAACGCTCTTCAAATCACCGCCGCCGCACACTAACGCCTTAATCTTCAGTGCTATATTCATTATTCCCGCTCTCGTTAGATAAAACATTTGCGCAATAAACAGTAATAGCAGACGCAATAATAACCAAAGCACAGTGAAGCAAAACAGCATCCGCATACGTCACCCCACCCATTAAATTAAGCTTCTTGGTCATCACCACACCGATAGTCACTGCGACCATCATTAGCAGGGTTTGAATAAATATAATTGCAATCATCATTCCGCGACCCTCATGTAGTTGTTAACTTGAGCCACAAGATCGGGCTCCAAATCATCAACTGTTACGCCGTAGCTTCTAGTCTCGTCAGCATAATCCATAGTCCCAGCTATCAAATAGCCAGCAATCAAAATAGCCGCAAAAATTACCCTTTGAAAAATGCTAAGCTTAGTCATTACTTGCACCAGTCTCGCAACGCATAAACGCTTTAACATCACATTCGCAAGATTTCATTGAGTCCGTGCGGCGAACTGGCCCGCCATTCTTCAACTCTTCAATTCTAGCCCGCCGGCTCTTACTGTCCGCTAAATCCTGCTCGTGACCTTCGTAAGTTGCTCGATTCAGCATGTAGCTGTAAATTGTGTCGTAAATTAATTTCAATAAGTTCATGTGAATATCTCCCCTGTGTTTATTTAATCTTAGTCAAGCTGTTCGGTAATGCAAATATTTAGATCATCTTTTCGTAAAGTCTTGTCATTGCGCGGCACCATGAAGCCATAGCCCTAACTTCATCCTTTGTTGGCTTTGGTAATTCGCCGCAATCTTCTAGCCGCTTCATCTTTTCGACCTGAAATAGCCAGTGTTTGCCGTGGCGCTTAATTAATCCACGTCGGTAGTTGTATTCCTCTCCACCCTTAAAACAGTTGTCGTGTGTACTCTGGCCGTGAAGGTTGGCGTGAAAGAAGGTTAGCCAGCTAGTTCCGTACTTGCTGCCTCGATGTACTAAGTGGCCCGCCTCTTGAACTGGCCCGCCTCCAGATATGCATTTCCCGTAAAATAACCGGTCATACGTGCATATCAGCTTATTGAAATCAATTTGGGCCTTACCGCAAGCCTGCCTTAATGTCTCGATAGCAAGCTTGTCCTGCTTATGCTTTTCCTTGATTGTCCTGCAGGCCTTAGCCTTATTTTTTTCCCTAGCCATGGCAGCCAGACACCCAATAGAGCAAAAGCCTTTCTTTTCGACTATATCCGTGCATTTAGCTGCGGGTTTTAGCTCGACTGTTTTGCATTGCTTGCATCGTCTAGACACTATTGTCGCTCCCAGACTCCGCCGCGACTTTTACCTTTAGAGTCCGTCCATTCAATTTCAATAGATGAGGGGCAATCACGGCCAGCATCAAACCATGCATTGACGACCTGTATATTTTTAGCATGACTCGCTTCGCAAAGACTTGCCTTTTCATCGCTCTCGTAAATCGCATGACACACCTCACACTCAAAAGCTTTAATCTCTTTCATAAATCCCCTTGCTGTAAATTTGGTGCGTATGACAGGACTCGAACCTGCGACAGTCTGATTGGAAATCAGGTGATCATACCAACTGATCTACATACGCTTGATAGCTAGGCCACCAACCCGAGCGATTATGGTGATAGTGCTAAGGCTGGAGCTGTAATCCCAGCATGCGCAGCAGTCCTGAAATCAGGGATACGCTTTTGATCTGCTCTTGTCATTAGCCGGTCAGCTTAATCCAGCATTCTTAACACTGAGAAACGCCATAATCATGACGCTTGACAGTGGCCACTCGAAAATACTCGCCGCGAATGGCTTCGGCGTCTTACGCGCCAGTGCATTCAATACCGCACCGCCAGGAAGGTATTAAATACACTGAAGATTGCTGCAGCTACGGAATCGAACCGCCTATACATGTGCGCTGCAAGTTGGGGTACGCGCGCTCAAGGGTTAATTTATCTAGAATTTCACCCCCTCACTATCCCCTACCATCCCTTTTTGGTTTTACCGCAACAATCTTCAGTGCCCCCTCATATACCGGAAGGGGTCGGTTATCTCAGTTGTATTCGCAATGCTATCGCCTTCAAAACCTCAAGAATTGCGCGCATAAAACATTGGCATATGATTCATTCTCTAATCTTATAGATTTCGGCTCTATAAGGCATTGCGACTGTTTTACCGACTGAAGCCATAATATAAAGGCTAGCCATAAAATAATAATATCCAATAAGTCCCCCTCCAATCCCTCTGTGTAGTGTCATAATACACACTTTAATATACATTTACACCACTTTATTTGTCATTTCTGGATATTCTTCATAAGTTTTTGTTTTGTCGTCACTCCATGGAATTTTATTCTCTGCGCCGATCACATTGACGAACTCGATAGCCCAGCCCATTTCTTTTGCTGTGAATAGCGAGCTAGACGCCCTCAGCATTAACGGCATCATAGACACCGGCTCAATGGCCCACGTGCTAGGCCTGGTTAACACTTTACCTTGCGCTCTTAATTCAGACTCGAACCACACAATAATAAAAGCTTTCGCTACATCAAAGGCGCTGCCAGGCTGCTCTGCAAAGTTAACCTTACGGCCTTCGTATTCAATAACCCCGAATCGCGCAATTTCGGTAATTTTCGCATTAAAAGCCTTTTCTTGATCCCGCTTTTTTGACGGCCTCTGTATGCAAATCTCAATGCCACGGCCATCGCAATATTTTGTAATTGCACGAGACATTGCGGCACCCTGGGCGTCAACTTCTGCGCGGGTATTTGCCGTGAAGCTAGGCATTGTCATCCATTCCATATTTCTCAAATACAGCTTGCGCGAAACCTCTTGGGGTTGCTGACCTTATATTTTTTGTCTTCAATGATTTTCCACCGAGCTTATTGTGTGTATCTGAATAGCCAGGTTTGCAAAATACAGGCTTTAGCGCTGGAAGCTCAAAGCCACCACCTGACCATAGGCATGTTTTCTTGGGGTATGCGTCTCTAGGGGCTATATATTCAGGCCATTCAGGATGCAAGTCATCCTCTGGCAAATACCCCCCAAAATCAGACGGATCGAATGTAAAGTTAGGCTTACCGAATATTGAGCTAAAAACTGAAACGGGATTCTCAAAGAACCACGGCGCACCCGACAGCTCTCCTACCATCCTGCATTGTTCAGCAATCAAAGCCGCTTTTGCTTGAAAATTCTTATCCTTAAGCCTTTTGTTCTCGAAATGCGCAGCGCCGCTAACTGCAACATCGGTGCACGGAGGGAACCCAGCAACAAAGAAAACGCCACCCTTTATTGCTCGCCGAATATCAGGGATCATATCCAATATTGTACCGTTATCACTCCTCTGAGGATCTACGTGAAGCGCCTTGTATCCTGCATCGCGCCAAGGTTTTGTAAAAATCCCAGTGTAATCACATAGGCTAATTATTGTTTTCATACCGCCACCCCGAACAATTCAAGCACAATTTATGGCCAATTGGCCCCGAGTTGTTTTTAATCACATTAGGATCGGCGCACCGGCACGGCCTGAACGCATCAACAACTTTTGACTTATCAATATTAGATCTAAGCTTTTGAGCTTCTTTTCTATAATGATTACACTCACTGCAACTCACAATCTATTCTCACAAATCACTAGGAATTTCATCAAAGGAGTTCCAAATGCCGCGGATACCTGCAACATAGTGTTTAATGTCGGCGAATTCCTATGAGCTATTCCCGTAAGCCACAAGTTTGATTTGCCTGCATTTCTGGAAACCTCGGTCATGCTTGTATTTTTAATCCTGCATGCTCGCAATATGCAGCGCTGAAAGTCGATATTGTCCTGCCTAAATCTTTTCACAGATCACCCCCGCTCAATATATTCGCATCAATAATTAGACCATTATCTGCAATCATCTTATTCTCATCGTTAAGGTATTTTTGGTCTAAACCCTCAATCGTATAATCGCAGTCTACGCAGCGCCGCAGTTCTACACCGTACCCGCCTCGCGCACCATTTAGCTCAGCATATCTAACGCGCTGAACTTCTATGAATTTCCCTATGACATCGCAGTTCTTGCAATGGAAGTTACGCTCAATAGTCATGGCCGCAATCCCTCAATTTTCGCCTCGCCCTATGTGATGCCTGAGCTAACTTGGCTTTTTCATACGCAAGCGCCCTAACTTTCATTATTGCCTGATCGTATTGCTCGTCACCGACATCAGCGCCCATCATTGCCAGCCTTGATGCGGACTCTTTAGCTGACGATAGGTTAATTTTCGCTTCGTTGTACTGCTCAAATACGCACATAATCAATAGCCCTTCCACAAATCTTTATCGACAAACGGACAGTAAGATCGAATATCCAAAATAAAACTTTCATTGCCCATTTCAGCTAATAAGCTGGAGCATGCAAGCGATGAATCGATAAGATTGTATTCATTATCGAATGCGCGACCGACAAGCAAGCATCCATCGGAATGCGTTGGATATGTGCCGTTATGCATTTCTATATCGCTTCGACCTGTTACACCCTCTACCCCGTAAAACCGGTACCGGCCGGTAGTGTTGCGGGTTACAAGATATCGCCCTGGAGGAATGCAAGATTCATTGCGCATATTGTTAAGCCACGGACGCTCTAAAACCGAGTAATCTCTACTTAATGATTTTCCTGTCAATATCGACACTGTGCGATCTGGCAAATAACTTCTAATCATCGTCAAGTGTTTCATACCTTCACCTTACCAATAGAGTTCAAATCAACCTCCCCCGATTTTATTGCACGCGCAAACTCAAGCAATGCCTCGGGATAAATATAGCCTTCGCCTTTCTTAATTAGATTTATATTAACCTCTGAAAACTCATCACTCCACTTGCGAGTATAATTCTTAACTACATCCTCTAAAGCCTTAGCCGCTGAATCCTTAGCTGAAATATACGATGGATTCACCTCTGCATACTTGCCAATTTTGAACATTGCCAATCGGTTCTCTTCGGCGTCTGACTCTGATTTGAAGCAGTTATTTGATGCAAGATGATCACAGTCTGCGCTATCCCCGCGCCATTCGCATGAATCTAAATATGGGTTCCTGATGTAGTGATATATATCACCTAAAGCAGGCTCCGCACGATAAGGCGCTGGCACCTCGTGACCGTTAACGGTGTGGGTTTCTGGCTTGCGGCGATAATGAATATGAGGTGAAAAACTTGGGGCGTTAACGCCACCAAATCCATACCAGCAAGAATAATTCGTATGACACTCAAAATGCTTATTAGCCTCTTCATAGCTGCCAAGCTCTTTAGCAAGCGTAAAATACTCTATTGCGATGTCGCAGTGCCTTGGAGTATTGCTCATGATATCCCCTCAATCGTTAAAAAATCCGCGTTCATATTCACCGGAATGTTTTTGTCTTTGTAAATGTTGCACACATTGCCGAAATCGATAACCCGCACAAATTTATTGGCAGCCAGAAATGAGCCTAGTTTTTCGACTAATGCCGTGTATTGCTTGATGAACTCTAATCGTTGCTCGAATGTCATATTTTGCTCCCCTTTGATGTCATAATACACACAATTATATGCATTTGCGATACATTATTTGCTGTTTTCTGTAAATTCCAGATCATCAGCCCAACCCCTATCATCATCATCAACGAAGTAAGGCACGAGAATGCAGGCCGGCTCTTCGATTTCATTTTCATCACTCATCGTTTAGAAACTCCATAAGGCCTTTACACTTTGACATACCCAACTCCTGCCGCGCCTTTCTATGCTCTTTTGGCTCCGGCAATCCCACAGGAAAATCCCTGTAAGCTGCAGGTTTTGGCGCCTCCTTAGGAGGCTTACAGTGCCCTATAAATTCAGCGTACGTTGGCGGCCAAGCCAATTTATTATCCCTCGCCGCATCTTCAACAAGGCTTTCGCACTTGGTCATTCCTACAGCGAAGTCATCTTTCGATAAATGTGCCGTCTTCCTGAGCCACAAGCTCAAATTCGTCGACGGGCTGCCATCCTCTTTGGCTGATAGCCCCTCGGCTGCCGTCCAGCGGTTGCGGTAAAGCTGGCTCATCCTCTCCCACAGGGCCACCACCAATCTCAAGTGCATCGGCGAATGCGAGAAGGCTTCTTGTGTCGTCTGCTGAGCGTTGCGCGTGAGAATTTTTTGCATATCTGTTTTGTTGAGCACTGGCCATCCCCTTTGGTTCAAACAAGCCTTGGTAGTCGTTTTGTATGCTGCTGTTCACAATATCCTGTTGGACTTCATGAGGATATTTCGCCAAAAGTTTTAGCTGCTTTGGCGCTGCGTCCTTCGATATAGGCTTGCGCTTTTCCTTTCTGAATTCAACCCATTCGCGCCAAGCCGTCACATTAATAGCTTCCGGTACCACCTCAAGAGGGTCGAACTTTTTAGGCTTTGGCTTTTTCTCAATCACTAAAGTGACTTCTTTTGAGATGTCACTTTTAAAGCAGATCTGATTCCATTTATCGAAACGCTCAGCCGCAGCATTGAGCTTTTTTATCGCTCGATTTAAATTGCCGGCATCAATAAGATTCATGGATGCGGCAACATCAATCGAGGCGCCGCGTATCAAGTAATCATTTACAGCCGCAATTATGTCTTCGCTTCGAATATTTACGACCTCGAGCAGTAGCTCAAGCTTTTGCGGGTTATATCCGCCGTTTAGTAAGTAGTTCACGTTTCTCTCCAAAAAATTGACTCTGCGTACTCAAGAGGCACATCAAACAATTTAGCCACTTCAGCCGCTGCCCTAATTCCAAACCATCCGGAATGAGTAAATTCCATAAAAAACTCCCTTACCCCGCCAGTGTTGAGACTTGGCCCATCACAATAATCAAGCGATTGATCCATTAGCTTGAAATTATCAATAACATTTGCGCAGCTTAAGCAATGCTTAAAACTGTCTGGCTCATCCCATACACCACTGGTGTATCGATAACTATCCCCAACCTTAATTTCGGAGAAGCAACCTTCGCACCCATGTATTTTCCTAGCCCTCCTAGTAACGCTAGTAGAGCATTTTGGCATTTCGTTCACGTATCACCCCACAACTTTGCTATTTCAATTTGACCCTCTGGCGTTACTAAGCATTGGGTAAACTCGTGGCCATTTTTAGAATCAGCCACAACATTAAACCATGTTTCATACCCCGCCTTTGGCGCGTCTATACGAATCATCTTGCAGCCCTGCTCCCGCAAGAATCGATTAAGCTTTATTGCAGTAGTGCCGATCTCTTTAGCTACAATGGTAGTGCTCACATCAGATCTCCGATTAGCAAGCATTTCATAAACTTGCACCTTTGGCTTTACCTCCTCCAATTGAGATAGCGCCTTTTGCTCTGCCTCTTTCGCGTCAGCCCAAGCTCTAGCAGCCTCTACTGGATTTGAGAAATCAGGGAGCATAAGATTGGCCCCGCCTTCTAGCTCTTGCCAGCGGTCAACTAGACGGCCTGTAAATTCAGGTGATAACTGCGCAACAATCACATAGCTGTCACGCTTCCCTATCAAGTAATGGAATGGCTTTTTCCCGTTAGCGGACTTTTCCCCAAACACCGATGGTGGCTGGGATATAGCTAATGATGCATAAAGTCGCTCGATAGTTCTTTTAACACTGTCATGCCTAGAGCCGACAAGGTCTGCTATTTCAACGCTAGTCATTTTTTGATCATTATTTAATTCTGGCAACATAAAAGAATCCTCTAAGTCCGCCCCTTGGTCAGAATGCCGCGAAAGGCAAAACCAAGGTGGTTAGAATTACGGCAACAAAGGGCGGATTTAGAAAATTCTTTGTTACCTTTCATTTTTTACAGTTCTGACGCTGCTTGTGCATGGCACCCATCAACTATAGTCAAGCTCTCCACTAATGCCAAGTTTTTTTTCAAACTTCATGTCATCAATTTTATTGCGAGTCTCGCGAAGCTGCTTTATGGCCTTTTCCTCAGCTGGCGTTCTAGTCGTTACCGGCTTCGGCCCTGGCCCGATAACATAGCCCTTAAATCTATCGCGCTTACTCATAAAGCCCCCTGATTGATCATTTCTGGATAACGAATAAGAATATAATTTAGCTCGGCCTGGTATCCGCCCTCGCATATCACAACGCCTGACGCGTTCATCACTCTACGATCAGAGCCAAATCGACTTACTACGCGACAATTTAAACGCTTCCATAATTTAGCCAGTCTTTTATGCATCTTTCCCGCCCTTCATAAAGCTATTGCACGTCCACCATGTAGGTATAACCGGCTTCGCGTAGCAATAGTAGATTGATTTATCGCTGCGTCGGTGCCAATTCAGGCATTTATCGCAGCCGTGTTTTTTGCGGTAGCTCGCTTCCCGCTCTTTTGTAAGCATCACTCCCCCATTGCTTTTAGCTATCGATTACTTTGATTTAATAGCTTCAGAAAGCAGCTGTAGATCTTCAGAGCTAAGCTTCTTAATCATATCCAAACATCGCTCCAGTGGCGTTTTAACCACCGCTGCAGATTCAAACTGAAGGCTTTGCGTGTCGCGTATCTCTGTGCCAATCACTCGCTTCTGCCAGCCTTTACGGGGCGGCCAGTCGATACCCAGCACCTTCAATTGCTGCTTACTGTAAGCGCCGGCACTCGTCTTGTTTTGCTCTAGCCATTGGGCTGTTATTGTGAACATTTATCACCCCTTAACAGATCTGGCGATTCGTGAATATTTCCTAGTACAAGCATTTTTGACGCGGGAAAAGGTGATATTAACTGATTAGCATGATTGTCGTTATCGTTAAGTCTGAATGCCCCATCTTCAAATACCACTTCCCGAGCCACCGCCTCACCGTCACCCAATATATCCCCCTCGTAAATATCAAGGCCGTTTTTGTCTTTTAGCCCAGTGAATTGCATTACAGTTAAATGACTGGCAGGCTCTATTTCAGTGTTCGGCGTATCATAAGTGATTAATGGATAATCTAAAGCCTCCCCCTCCGAACTGATATAGAATTCAAAATCCATCCATTTTTCTTTAGAATCCCATGCCCTAAACTTAAGCTCTCGCATCTTTATCACCTTAGTAATCAGTTAGTTAAGTGTTTAGTTAATATAACGTAATGGTTCAGACCTGTTCCTAATGGACATAATTAAGCCTAATAGGGTGAGAACTAAAAAGCTCAACAACCAATCAGGCTTCAAAATAACGCATAGGACGAGCCAGCACATTATTTGCTCTAGTCTTGCTCTAGAGTCAGCAACTTGTTCCTTTCGGGTCTCCTGAGCTTGCTACCAGTCGCTTTAAGGGCATCCAAGGCATTCGCCAATATAGACTCTTTAAACTTCTGATCGCCACACAGCGGGCTTGTGAGACACTTATCAATAACCCGTTTTAAGATGCGCACTGAGTCGGCTTTACATACGCAAATGCTATATAAACTAGGTTTTGAGGTAATCGCAGGCCCATAGCTTTAAGCTATCGCCGAAAGGGTATTTGCAGAAAAATTAGATTAATGTAAAATGATGCTATGCCGGTTGCGGCGGTCATTCATGTTCATATCTTCTGGTTTGACTGCCGATACCCCTACCGGCTTGTTTTAATTCTAGGCCTTGAAGCTCATAACTTCAAGGCCTTTTTTATGTTAAAATCAATCTCGGCAATACTGCCATGACTTAAAACGAGATTGATAAAATGACTGACTCTTCAATTGAAAAAGAGATCCAAAAAAAAGGCTTAACTGCTCCACGAGTAACGCCTGAACACCTTGAATCTGTTATTGCATCCGAGCAATACCACGTATTCCCTGACACCACATTCACTGCATGCCTCCTTACGCTAGCAAATGGCTACACCGTGATTGGTGAGTCCGCATGCGCAAGCCCTGAAAACTTCGATTCCGCACTTGGCCGTAAGATTGCACGTGAAAACGCAAAAAACAAGATTTGGCAGCTTGAAGGCTACCTATTAAAGCAGCGGCTAAGCGAAAAATAGAAATACAGCAAAAACCTTATCTGTTTCAAAAAGGCTTTGAAGCTCATAACTTCAAGGCCTTTTTTATTAGATGATCTTTCGCTTTTGCATCTCCTCAATAACTTCACAATCAAAAATATCATCGTCCTGCTCGTATATCCAAGCAAGCCAGTCTGGATCGTCATCTAGCAGATCTTCAACCTCACACCCTCTGTGCTTGCCAAAATTTAAAACATCATCTAGTCGCAATTGTGACTGCTTCATAACTCCCCCTTTCCGCATTGATGCGGGTTATTGATTAAGTCTTAACCCTTAATTCTGATTCGATTGTTGTTCTGCCTGATGCGTCCGTGTAGACGTGTACGGGCTTTGATGCCGCAAGCTGGCGCCTTATGCTGGATTCTGCTATATCCCAGTCCTGTGCCATTCTGTACGCGCTGCCGTCGTATTTGTCGTCAAGGTACTGCTTTAGTGTTTTTTTCATGCCAAGCCATCCAAAAACTCACGCGCAGCGTCACGCATTTCCTTAATATTTTCAGCTCCACTATTAATGACCCTCTCGGCAACTCTTTTCGCTGTTACTTCTGCCGTATTGCCGATAATTAAGGTTGAAGCATAAACCACTGAGAAAGTTTCAGAGTTTAAATCCTGTACTGCTTCGACTGTTAAGCCATTACCTTTGTAGCTGTAAAACTTTGGAGACCATCCAGAGTTTGGGCCTGACTTGTAAGGTGGTCTTTTTCCTGTTTTAACTTGCATCCTATTCGCTCCGTTTTCGTTGTTGATGTGCTCAGTATACAGCTTTGCGCGAGTAATGCAACAGCTTTGCGCGAATTAAGTTTAAATAAATGCCCCGAAGGGCAAGTGTTTAAATTTAGAAATTGCCGTAAAGATAGGCCAAGCAGGCAAAAGTCACCGCTTTTTTATAGCATAAAGATTTAGGCATGCGCCTTCTGTTTTTGTAAAGCCATGCGTCAAGTCTTTCCTGTTCTGATTTAAAGAATTCTGCCTCATTTATCCTGTGCCGCAGGCTTCCTCGTCGCCTTGCTTCTCCCATTATCTAATTCTCTCTATTTTGTAGATGTAAGCAACCGGCTTCTGGGTTATTGAGATGCCGGCACAACTCGACGCCCAACTTTAGTATCGCGAAATCCCGCATCGTTTTGTTTTGCGCTCGATATATTGAGCGCGATTAGTGTCAGTAAAAGCATTGTTATGCGCATTAGGCTTGCGGGTTGCTGCGCAGCGTTCGGTAGCTGCATGGCTGGTGAGTCGCTGTAATCAGCGTAGGCGCCACTACCGGCATGTTAAAGTGCTGCCAAGCCTTAACTCGATCTACATTCACCTGCGTTAACCTGTCGCTTTCTGCGGCCTCGAACGCCAATGGCCACAAATGCCGGTTAGCTTTAAGCAAAACCCATTGACGCACGGTCTTGCCGGTATCTTCGTTGCGACATTCAACCCAGCCCAAAAAGACTTGTCCAACCATGACCTCGCACAACTCTAAATCTGGATAGCCCTGCGTTTCATTGATCATTTTGCATTCACTCCGTAAGCCGTGTTGTAAAGTGTCGGCTTGTTATTCGCTAGAATGCCAGGGCGCTTAATCTTTCCGCCTTTAGCTCTGAAAGCCTCAATCTGAGCCGCTATTTCTGCTCGTGCCTTTTCGCGTTCACCAACTGAGTGATTGGTTACCGGCTTCTCATCGCGATTCGCCACTTGCTGCTTGAAATCTTCAATATTCATTTTGCCTCCCCTGTTGCGTTAACCTTTACTGTCTTAGCCTTGCAGAGCTTCTTTATTGAAGCCTTAGCTTTGGCATCATCTTTGTGAATCCACGCTTGCACCGGCATTAAGCCTGCCTTGCGTAGCCTTGATATTCTTAACTGCTGCCTTGTCATAATTAAAATATAAATCCGCTTGTTACTATTACTGCTATCAGAGCTATTATCATTTCTATTCCGCCTAGTGACGTTGTTAAAGTTGTCGCTTAAGTGATTTGCCTAAGCGCGTTTCGCTGTGTGTGACTGAAGTATGGACTGGTAACATGTTACCGTCAAGCAGATAAACGCAATTAATTAAAAATATTTGCATTTGACATAAAACGACGACGGTTATAAGCTTAGCCCATACCAGCTCCCCTGCTGTGTTCCCGAAAGGGGTAAATAAACCCAGTGAGTTTTATTCCTGTCTCTCTGGGTTTTTTTACGCCCAAAGAAAAAGCCCCGTAGGGCTCAATATTGAAATGTAATGTTTCGCTGCGGCCTATGCCGAACGTATAAAGTTCAGCTATCTAGCGCTGACTGTTCCGCGGCTCTGATCTCGCTCCACTCGTAGTCCGTGCAGCACGAACGGCAGAAAGCAACATCAACATCAGGCTCAAGCAATTGCCCCGTCTTAGCGGCTTCTACGCGTTGCGGATGCGTAAGGTTTGCCCACTTTACGTATAGCCCATCGACCATCAAGCCGGCCCGCTTCTTGATCTCATCCCATGCCATTTGCATACAATCCTCCATAGATACACCGGTTGCGCAGCAAGCGTCCTCAAGCTTTTCGATCTCCTTATAATACTCTCGATCACACCCACCAATAAGCCTTGCGTTTATCAAGCAAACGGCCTGATCGCCAATGGCATCCATCATTTCTAGCCGCTCTTCATCGAATTTAAGCATCTGTTTTTCATATGTCGACTGGTCGAGTATCCCGCGCTTACGACTCCAGCCTTCCACGTTTTTTGCTAACTGCTGTAATGTGATCATTCTATTTCTCCACTTTCATTTGATAAGTTAAGTCGTTCTAAGCCTTTTTCTGTTATTTCATAATCTCCGCGGCAGCCGCAACAGCATCCGCTAACTGTTCCCCTTTTAATCATCTGCGACATTTTAGCCGCGGCAAGCTTTTCCACAACACCGACTGGCATAGCATCTAAAACGCAAGGCATGGAGCCTTTCCCATTAGCATAAAAGTGCGTAGATGTTCCGTTGACGCGAATAAATTCTAGAATTCGTGTCTCGTCAATATCTTTGCATTGCATTCTATTGCTCCGATTTAATGTTTAAGTATTCACCTAGCATTTTATAAAGCCGCTCAACCTCATAAACTTCAAGAAATCCACCAAAATAGTCATCATCACTTTCAATCGTGAAATCGATTCCGTCGAGGAGATAGGGATCACCCATATTGCTAGGGCGAATAGTAAGCTCCTCGCCATCCTCGCCGGTGAATTTAACTGGCTTTGCGCTTGTATTTATTTTCATTCTATTTCTCCAGCTTAATGTCGTCATGACGTACAGACCCATTTAGTATTTTTTTAGTGAAAACCCCTTTACCTTTTAAGTAAACACAATAACTTGCATTGTTATGCGGGTTTACATTTTTAGCTCCAAATGAAAAGCCATGTTTGCGCATAACAGCAGCCAGCGCGTTAAGCGGGTCATAGCTAGGTAACTTTTCGGCAGCCTCTATCAACTCTTTCGAGTCACCCAGTGCTAAAAATTCATCTATTGTCAGGTTAAAATAATTAGCAATTTTTATGACAGTTGATAATTTCGGCTCTCGACCATTGGCAATAGCGAATAGCGTGTGACGGTGAACATCAGCACCCTTTGCTAGCTCCCTCTGGTAAATATCGCTCTTGGAGCAAGCAACTTTTACCGCTCTTGCTACCTGTGTAGTTTTACTCATAATGAAAATCTCATGTATTCTGTATGCACAATTTAATGCAGAAAATGCCTTGCGTCAATAGCTTTAGTGTTTTAAGATTCAGGCTCACATCAGGGGATTAGATTATGAATACAGTTACAGATTTCGAGGCGCTTCTTGTCTCGTCTATGCTTTCCGACGAATTACTTCTGGCGTCAGATAGTTCAGCGT